>Ga0265328_10000003_pt1 | contig 251251 bp, 221 predicted proteins | sample 41624metaG_FD_202086 | JGI IMG/M metagenome (GOLD analysis project Ga0265328, IMG submission 202086) | Rhizosphere microbial communities from Carex aquatilis grown in University of Washington, Seatle, WA, United States - 4-16-24 metaG | ecosystem: Host-associated > Plants > Roots >...
GGCTTCGGACGCCTCAAACGCTTCAAAAGGGTCGCCCTCCGCTGCGAAAAGACGGAACGAAATTTTCGCTCCGTCATCTGCTTCGCCGCGGGCCTATGCTTGATCAAATTCGTCCACACGGCCTAGCTGCAAGACTCTACACAATGGCTACTACAGAACCGCCTTCCATCTCGATGGTCAACTCAACTATATTTATGAATGTCGATAGAATCGGCGTATATGTCAAGCGTGACTCAAAAAACGCGGTGTGCGGAACGCTTTGCAGCGCCATTGGAGCAGCGCTTTTGTCGATGGGCGCCGTAATTTTCGTTTGCGTCCGCCGACGGAAGGCGGAAACCAAGCGGCGCAATGCGAAGCGTTTTCCTCCCAACGATATGTTCGCCTGACGCGGGTGATCCTAGCCGGCCGACTGCGGCGCCCTGCGCCAAGCGCGACGAGATCGCCGGTGGTCATGCGTGGATGCTCCGTTGTTTGTCGTCGGCCCGACGGCGGTCCCTTCTCCCACTTGCGGGAGAAGGCGTCGCGCGAAGGCGCGGCGGATGAGGAACGCAGCGACTTGGATGAATCCTTCCCACGATTTTTCGTCCGACCTCGCCAAAGCCCATCGCTCGCGACGGGCGTCCTTACAGACGCCCTATGCCGAGGCTGCGTTCTCCCGCAAGCGGGAGAAGGAAGTCGCGTCACCCATTCGCGATGTTGGAAATCACCGCGAGCGACGGCGGAAAGTAGTGCTGCAACACTTCGTCCGCATAGACGCCATACTCGTAGCGGCGCGTGCGCAGCGGCCATTCGATCTGGTAGTAATCGCGGCGCGTTCTGATCTGGAACACATTGCCGACGCCCGACAACGGATAGGGAATGCTGCGCGCGGTCATCAGAATCGTGCCGGCCGGCAAGTTGGGATGCACGCGGATGTCCAGCGTCGAGCCGCCGCTCATCGAGAAGCGGTTGAGATAGGTCCGCACCATCACGCCGCCGCCGATGGCGTCCTGCGCGGCGTTGAACACGAAGCGCTGCGCCGAATTGACGGCGCCGGCGAGAATCTTCTTCGAAATGTTCAACGCCTCCTGGCTGTTCACCCAGATCGTGTCGGGCGAGAGGCGATAATTGTCCCACATCGATTTCAGCGCCGCGTCGATCTCGACGACGCCGCCCGCGCCATCCGCCGTCAGCGGCGTGCCGACGCCGGCCGTCCCGCTCGCCTGGGCGGCGATATAGGCGCCTGAACCCGGCTTGAGCGCGATGGTGAGCAGCCCATCGAACACCAGCGCGTTGTTCGACCAGTCCGCGGAGGGCAGCGAGGCCGCCGTCTGCGTCCCGGCGGCGGTCGCCGAAATGCTCACCGAATTGATCGAGGTGATCGCGCCCAGGACTTCCGAGCCCGCCGCGCCCCAGAACCAGGCGTAGCCCAGCGCGCCGCGCACCGGCGTCACGCTCGCCGCGACGACGCCCGACGGGCCGGTGACGGCGACCGTGGCGTTGGCCGATTTCTGCGCCGCGCCGCCGCCGAAGATGTCGGTGGAGCCGTCGGCGTTGGTGCGGGTGATCTGCGACTGCACCCCGTTCAACACCGAGCCGTTGATGAAGCCGTCGAGCGAAAGCGCGACGACGATCACCGACAGCGTGCCGGAGGCGAGCGCGCCGCCGCTGGCGGAAGCGGTCAGCGTCGGGGTCGGCGCCACGCCGAGCGGCAATGAATTATTGCCGCCCAGGATCAGCGCCTCTTCGCCGATCATCGTCGCCTGAAGCCCGCGCAGGCCCGCCTGGGCGCGCACATCGTCGAAGCCGAGGCCGGCGTATTCGGCTTCGAAATCGACGCTGGTTTCGAGGCCGATGCCCTTATAGGAGGCGAAGTAATCGGCGGTGGTCACCGCCTGCACGCCGGCGCGGTTGCCGCCGGAAACCCCGAGCCGCAGCCCGGTGGTGTTGACGCCGGTGATGGCGCGCCAATTGGCCTGAATGCCGCCCTTGCCGGAAACGCGCGGCGTCTCGTTGCGCAACGGCGTCAGCACCGGCGCGAGAAATTTGGCGCCGGGTTCGAGATCGTAAAAGGCCAGGCCGTCGGTCGGGCTGGTCGGCTGCGAGAAAGTGCTCTTTTCGAGCCCGAGCGCCGCGAGTCGCGGATCGCCCAGCGGCGCACTCTGCGATTTGCGAATGGCTTCGAGAACTTCATGCGTGGTCTGTTGGATGGTCATGAGAGGAGTCCTGATAGGAGGTGGTTGCGCCGTCTCCGGCGCGGGTGTTGGTGGGGCGGCGCCCTTCTCCCGCCTGCGGGAGAAGGGAGGGCCCGCGTTTCGCCTGCGATTGTTCTCCACCCGCACCGCCTTATATGAGCGAGAGCGCCCATCGCGGCGCGCGAGCGAGGGGATGCGACATGCGCGACTTGATTGTGATTGGCTATCCGGACGCGAAGGCCGCCGAAGCCGCGCGCGACGCGCTGTTGGCGCTGCCGCGCGAAGAAATCTTTCGTATATCCGACGTCGTCGTCGCGGCGCGCGACGAGAAGGGCGCGATAAAACTCAGCCATATCGTTCACTCCGAGGCCTTGAACCTCGGAACGGGCGCGATGTCGGGACTGCTGATCGGACTGCTCTTTCTGCATCCGATTTTCGGCGTTCTCGCGGGCGCCGCGGCGGGCGCCGTCGCCGAGGGCTTGAGCGGCGCCGGCGTCAGCGAGGAGTTCGTCAAGGAAGTCGACGACCTGCTGAAGCCGGGCCAGGCGGCTCTGCTGTTGGAACGCAACATCGCGACGGACCACGAAATCAACGACCACGTCGTCGCGACGCTCGCCGCTTCCGGCGGATGCTTGCTCAAGACAAACCTCAAGGCTTCGCTCGAATATAGGCTTCAGCTAGCCCTCGAGGTAGCGCGACATCGCGCGCGGGACGAAGCGACACCCGGTCTGCGCTCGGCCACGAGGTAGCCGTCCTCACCGCAGCGCCTGCGGCTGGCTCTGCGCGACCTTGATCAGCAGCGCGGCGCGTTGCTCGCCGGTCATCGCCGCGAGCGTCGCCGCAATGTCTTCAAAGCGTGCGTCCGCGCCCTTCTCCACCGCGCGCGTTCCGGCGAGCATGGGCGGCGGCAGCGGCTGGCGGGCGAGCTCCTCGACGCGCTGACTGAGCCTTTCGAGGCGCGGCGCGAGTTCGCCGAGTAGCGCCTTTTGCACGTCGCGCTCCAGCCGCGCCGCCTCCAACGTCTCGGCGATCTTGGCGAGATCGCTTACGGACGCGGCTTGCGCGAGAGGCGCCGGCGGCGGCTCTTCGTCTTCGTCGTCTTCACAGATTTCCGCGACGACAAACGCCTTCAGCCGCGCGATGGCGTCTTGCAGCGCTTCGATCTGCCCGTCGTCGTCCTCGCCCTCGGCGATTTCGGAGGCGAGCACATCGAACACGATCTGCAACGCGGCGATGGCGCGGCCGGCGTCGAAGGCCTCTTGCCCGAGACATTTGCGCAAACGCTCAAGCGCCTGCGTCTTCTGCGTCGGCGCGGCCTTGTCGAGATCGCTTTCCATGCGGTCCAGCGCGCCCAGCATCGGCGAGGCGCTCGCGAGCAAGGCTTGATGCGCCAGCGCCTCGGCCTTTTTCTTGAACGTCTTGCCGTCGCCGGCGATCCACACCTGCTCGACGGCGTTGTCGAAGCTCGTGAATTTCATCGTCTCGACCGCGCCATCGGCCTTGATCATCGAAAAGGTCGCGCTCGGCAGACAGGGCAGGTCGACCAGCGAAATTTCGGCGGGGGAAGCCGTGTAGCGCGTCAGGCCCGGGTTGGTCTCGTCGGGCCAGCGCTTCACATAGCCGCCGCCCTGCGAAAAGCCCGTGTAGACGCCCGCCTCCACCTTCGCCCATTCGGCGTCATCGACAATTTTCGCGCAGACTTCGATCTGCTTGGCGGCGTCGTTGAAGCAGATCGCCTCGACGCGCCCCGCCGCGACCTTGCCGTGCATGGCGCGCAGATTGCCGAGACTCTTGCCGCCGCTGGCCTTGCGGAACTCATCCGACCACTTCTGATAATAGGGCTTGGTGCTGGCGTAATCGCAGACCTCGTTGCCGCGATCCGGCGTTTCGGCGGTGACGACGCCATAAACAAGCCGCTTGCCCGCATCGACCTTGGTGAGCGGAATGAACATCTGCAACTGCGTCATCTCTGTGCGTCCTTAAAGAAAAAGGCCCGCGCGAAGCGAGCCCTGTTGGCGTGGTTCGGTGGTTGTCGGCGCGGCCGAGTTCTATGGCTGCGCCTTTAGATCGCGGCGCGCGAGCTCCGGCTCGACCAGCCGGTGCGCGATCAGCCAGACGATCGCCCGGCTCCAGGATTCGTCGGTTTCGCCGCGCAAATCGGTTTGCGAAACATTGAGCAGTTCGCCGGCGCCGGCGTCGCGGATGCGAAATTCGAGATATTGCTCCATCACGCTGATCTTGCGAAAGAAGCCGAGGAACGACATATCGGCGCCCAGCACGCGGGCTATGTCGGCCTCGCAGCCGTTGCATTTGCGCAGCCAATGCGCCTTGAGCCGCTCGTCGTTCGAAGCGCTCGTATCGACCAGTTCGAACAGGCCGGATTGCGCGAGTCGCTCGCGCGCCAGCGCCGTCACCCGTTGCAGCCGCGCGGTTTCCTCGGAGCTTTCGCCGGCCAGCGGGCCGCCGGCGCTAAAATCGTCGAGTTCGAGATCGAAGACCGCGAGCTTGATCGGCTTGGCGATCGGCTTGGCCCCCTCGGCCCGACCAAAGCCCGCCCCAAGCGCCAAAGCGCAAAACAACGCGGCGGCGAGAAAGAGCCGCGCGAGCGCGGCGGCTTTCGCGGATGGTTTCATCACAGAGGCTCCCCGTGGCGCGAAGGCGCTGTCGGTTCACCTATAACCCGGAGCGCCGCCTGCAACCCGGGACGCGCTCCCGCCGCCGCCTGGGCAATTCGCCCGAGGTTTGCCGGGGGGAGTGTTGCGGGAGTTTTGCGCGCTCCGTCGCGCGTCAATCTCCGCGTCGTCGCCGCCAATAAATTCGCGGAGCGAACTCCGCCTCGCCCTCGCCAAACCGCCCATGCCAGTCGCGCGGCTGGTCGGGGTTGTAGTTTTTCGTCAGCTCCGCCGCGCTTTGTCCGACTGGCGTGGGCGCGGGGCCCGTCACGTTCAGCACATTCGCGGCGGGGTCCGTCACCGGCGCTTGCCCGAGTTTTATCCGCGCTTCGTTGCGCGTAAGAATCCCCGCGTTCACATAGCTCGTGAGAACCTGCGCCTGCTGACCCGCGTCGATCTGCGCGTCCTCGCCCCAGGCGAACTCAACCTCGCTCTCGCCGAAATCCTCGATCAGCACGCCGTCAATCAGTTGCGCCGTCGAGCAAGCGCAACCCGGGGAGCGAAAGCGTCTTGCGCCGCAAATACCGGCAAAGACTTCCGCTTAGCGAGAGCGATCGACGGGGAGCCGAGATTTCGACTAGCGCGTCACGCCGGAGGAGGCGAGCATTTTGGCGATTTCGACAAGTTCCGCGTCGATTTTCGGGTCGGACAGGACCGAGGCGTCGTCGCCGAGTTTCAACAATACGCCGGCGCGATGGGGGACCGCCTTTCCCGTTTTCGTCAACAGTTCCGCGACTTTGGGATCTCTTGTATAGTTCAGCCATCCAAATATATAATTACCTTGCAACGTCCGAATTCTCCCTCTTTGCCCGAGTCCGAAAACAATACAATTTATCGGATCGTAGTTGTCAATGAAATAGTCGAAGATACGGTGAACGACGGCCGGGTCAGACCATGCGGCATTGACTTGATCATGTTCAAAGAACGGAATTCCAATAACATAGACCCCATTGTCACGAGATACGTGATCCGTTACTCCAGCAGCTTGAAGGCTGACAGAGACGCGGTTTTTGTATTCCCCCGCTGAGGGAGCATTGCTGAATGTTTCTCTAAACCCGTACGGAGATAAGGAATCAACGGTAAGCTTCCAGTTGTCGGGGTCATTTTCATTGTAATATCGAACGTTATCGTAACTTTTCAGCGCGCGCATCACCACTTCGTCGAAGTCGGAAAGATCGGCCGCGATGAGCATGTCGCCAGTTTCCTCGGTGCATCCGCTGACCGAGAATGGGCGCCGCCAAGGCGAAATCGTCTCGATATCGAGCATGATCTTCTTCGCGCGTTGGATCGATTGCCGCGCGGTCATCCCCGGGCCAAAACCGGACGCTTGAATGATCAACTCATCGGGAAACGAAAAGCTCATTGCTTGCTCCTATGGGCGAAGGAACTCAACGGAAATGCCCTCGATACCGGATCTATCTAAAATACGCTGCACGTCCGCAGCCTTCTCCGGCGAGGCGATTCTCCAGACAATCTTCGCGCCATTCGCTGCATCGAGCTGATTTTGCGCCTGCTCAACCACCGAATCTGATGAAAAGTCTCTATTTATCGGCCAGTTTCTCCAACGCTTGGCGTCGATCAAACTGTTCGTTTCGGGATCATAACCGTCGAAACTGGTGACGCCTGTCGAGGCCTCGGGGTTCGGGACATTATAGGCCGCGCCTTGCGGGGCGCCAGTCGCCTTTTGCTGATAGGCGGCCTCCTCGGGCGTCAGGCCTTCGTTGACCTTCGTCCACTGGCCTGGCCCGCCATCCGAGGCGCCGATCCGGTAGCTTGGTTTTCGCTGTATTTGGCTGCCGGCGTTGTCTTGCCGGCGCGCTTCCTCGGGATCGTCCGGGTCCGGCGCCGGCGCGCCCGCCGCGGCGATGGGCTCATTCGGCGCTTCCCCCGCCGCGGGCGGCTCGCTCGAAGAGGGCCAGTGGTTGTAGGCGTAATAGGCCAGCGCGCCGAGGCCGAGCACGGCGGCGGCGGTCGCGGTGACGGGGTTGGCGAGCAGGGCTTGCGCGGCGGGGCCCGCCGTCTCCAGCGCCGCCCCCGCGGCGGCCAGGCCGCCGGGAATCGCGGCGGCGATGTTCGCGGCAAGGTCGGGGGCGATCGCCGCCACCGACCCTTCAACAAAAGGGCCGGAGGCGTCGCCCCTCGCGACGTTGCGACTGTCCCGCGACGACGCGGCACGAACGCTCTTCGCCTTCGCCTCGCCGCTCCCCTCGCCAAACCGCCCATGCCAATCGCGGGGCTGATCGGGGTTGTAGTTTTTCGTTAGCTCCGCCGCGCTTTGTCCGACTGGCGTGGGCGCGGGGCCCGTCACGGTCAGCACATTCGCGGCGGGGTCCGTCACCGGCGCTTGCCCGAGTTTTATCCGCGCCTCGTTGCGCGTAAGAATCCCCGCATTCACATAGCTCGTGAGAACCTGCGCCTGCTGACCCGCGTCGATCTGCGCGTCCTCGCCCCAGGCGAACTCAACTTCCTCTTCGCCAAAATCCTCGATCAACACGCCGTCAATGAGCCGCTTGATCCACTTCAACACCGGCCACAGCCCTTCCTCCTCGGCCATCTCCTTTTGCGTCTCGCCGGTCGAGCGATTGTTCTGGTTGACGAAGGCCTGATGCGAGACGGAAAAGGCGTAGCAAACGATGCGCGCCAGCCATTCGTCGAAGACGCTTTTCAGCTCCGGCTCCTTCGTCTGAATGAAGGTTTTCGCGACGCCGCCCGGCACGAACTTCGCGCGCCGACGCGCCGCGAGATCGCCGGTAAAGTAAGCGTCCCAATAGTCCTGGAAATTCTTGATCTGGTCGGGCGTCCAGTTCTCCGGCACGCCGATCAAGGACTCCGGAATATTGCCTTCGGTGAAATGCGACAGCGTGAACATCTGGCGCTTCAGCGCGATGCTCACGGTCATCACGATCTGCTCGACCGGCGAAAACCCATAGACGCGATTGGCGCGCGGATTGCGCGGCGCGTAAATGATGTCGCGCGCCGCGTAATCGGCCGCCGGATAGCCCTTCAGGATTTGCTGATAGGCGACGGGATAAACCAGCGCGCCATTGTCGTAATAGGGCTGCGGCGTGCGGCCCCAATCGTCGATGACGCGCTTGATCGTCGCGCCGTCGAGCGGATGCAGCGCGACCAACTCGCCGCTGCGCGCGCGCTGCTTCCATAGCGTCGGCGCGTCGATGACGAATAAATCCTCGAGCAACATGCGCAGCCAGATCGCAAAGCAATGCTGACCGTCGGGCTTCTCGATGAAGCGCGTGAGCTGATCTATGCGCGCGGCGCCGGGTCCGCTCTTGCCGCGACGCGGGCGCAGCGACCACGACATGCGCTCGACCTGATCCTTGCGCGTCTCGATGACGAGGCGCAGCAGATCGTAAGTCTCGGCGAGCGCGCGCAGATCGTGGAAGCCGATCGGCTCATAGGCGCGCGCGCCGGAGACGATGTTGTAGCCCGACGGAAAATCCATCTGCCGCCCGGCGACCTGCGGCGGGGCGATGGGCGCGAGCGGCGCGAGCGGGCCGAACCAGCCGGAGGGACTGGTCTCGCCCGTCGACGACATGAATTGCGCCTGTCCATAAGCGATGGACAGTGCTTGCGGGGCCAGCGACCACGAAGGGCGCCCGGCCTGGGTGTCGCGCGCGGCCATGGCTTAAGCTCCCGCGCGAACGAGACGCGCGGTCGTGAAGACGTGCGGCATGATGGGCTCTTTGGGTGTGGGGTGGAGTGTTTGGGCGCGCCCTTCTCCCACTCGTGGGAGAAGATGGCTCCGCGAAATGGAGTCGGATGAGGGTTCCGGGGAAGGATTCAACCAAGCCGCGGCGGCCCTCATCCGACCCGGCTCCGCCGGGCTGCCTTCTCCCGTAAACGGGAGAAGGGGACGCCCTTGCAACGGCAAGGGTCGGATCAGGCGCGGGGCGAAGGCCAGGGCAGCGCGTTCAGCGGCGCCATGGCGGCGGCCATGTCTTGCGCGGCTTTGAGATGCGCGGGGTTGTCGATATCGAAGGTTTCCGTCGTCGCCGACATCAACAGCCCGCCGTTCGGCAGATGCTCGACCAGAACCGTCGACGGCGGCGTGATTTTTTGCGCGAGCCAGGGACACAGATATTGAATCCAGGCCGCCGGGAAACGCGAGGCGCTCTCGTTCAGTTGGATGAGTTTCCGCGAATAGGCGCCCACGCGGACGGGGTCCCAGGCGTCGACGATCGCCAGCATGGCGGAGCGGAAAATCCGATGGCTGACGACAGTGCAATCCGGTTCCAGATTGGCCAAGGACGATGTTTCGAATGTTACGGCGTTCGGGAAAGATTCCTTGACGGTCCCACCCGCATTGCACCTCACCACGAAAGTGCGATCATCCGGCGTGTCTCGCGTGCGGACGGCAAACCAATAGCCATAGACGGGAGTGGGCTCTCCCCAATCGCTCCGCGACAGTCCCGCGGCGATCTCATCAGCATAGCGGTCGCGGACTTTTTCGAATTCTACCGATCGCTTTCTGCCGCAGGTCCAAAGGCTGAAGACGGGATCGATCACTTTCAAGGAATCGATCATGCGCAGGAAACGCGCGGCGAGTTTCTCCGGCGTCTCGGCGCGCCCTTGCCAGCTGGCGCGGATGTAGTAGTCCTTGCTGTTGCTGGTTTTAATTTCTATCGGGGTCGGGCTTTTCGTCATGGCGCTTCCGCGGGCACATAGAATACTTTTATTTTATGGAGCTCATCGTCATTCTCAAATAGTTTTCGCGCCCTCTCAGCGGCCTCGGGTTCGGCGAAAAACCACGCTACCTCGCGCCCGCCGGCGGCGGCGACGTGGGTTCTCGCTTGGTCTTCCCAACTCGGAACGATGCCCGTATCGAAATAGGGATATTTCATCTGATCCGCAAAGCCCGGCCCCTTGGCTTCGATCATCGTCCCGTCGCTTTCGCGGCAATCGTCGAAGACGACCGGCTTTCCCGTCTCCGGGTTCATCAGACTGACGGCATCGCCCCGCTTCAAAGGTCGCTGCGGATTGTTCAGGCGGCTGATTTGCTATGAGTTCTACTGAGATTCCAACACGCGGCAAACCAAACCGAAAAACTCCTTCACCGTCCCTTCTTCTCCCAGCATCCACATGCTCGATCCCGCGTCGAACGATACGCTCAATAGTTCGCGGTCGCTTAAATTCAGCGCGAACAGGGCGCGTATATAAGCCGCGATCACTCTTTTCTCGCGAGCATCCAGGTCCTTTATCATAAACGCTATCAGCTCCTCGTCGGATTCGCAGCGCGGCAAATCCACGTCCTGCGAAAGCTGCCAGCACATTTTCTTAAATTCTCTCGGAATTTCTTGCGGGCTACGCGGCATGACATCGGGATGATATATATCCACCGGCTTGCTCTCTTAGGGCGGGTTGAACGGAAAGCTCGTGACCACGCGATAGCCGCTTTTCATGGTTTCGTCGTGGCGAATGATGACCTTCACGGAAAAAGTGTCCCTGATTTGAAATTTCGCTCCGCCGCTTGGGGCATAGGACTCATAGCCCGTCGGCTGAACAAAAGTCTTCTTGATTTCAGCTTGGTCCAATCCTCCCTGATCCTCAGGGGCGGCGACCCGATCGACAATCTCCTGATTATCCGCGATCGTCGAGTTGACGAGTTTGCCGGCGGCCTGAAGCGACGTAAACGAGCCGAACGCCGCCCATTTGTCGAGCCGACCGACTTTTATGCGACTCGCTTCGGAACGTCGTATCAAATAATCTTCGGATTTCGCGACATGCCTTTCTATCGTATGGCCTTCATGCTGCTCCTGCTCGGCGAGATCGACGGGATAACCCGCGCCCTGCGCAAGAGTTACGTCGGGTCGGGCGTCGCTGGCGACACGCGGGTCGACATTCAACGCGGTTTGAACATTGTTCGTTGAATTATTGCCGCCGCCCGAGCCCCATCTTCCACTGTTTCTGCCGCTGCCGGCCGGGACGCGCGGCTGGTTTGGATCATATTTGGCGAGGCCGCGCGCAGTAGCGTCGAAGCCGAGCGCTTTCATCAAAGCGGCGGACGGCATTCCCGCGTCGAGCAGTTCTTCGGCCAGAAACAGCCGCCAGGCGTCGCAGCGGTCATCCAGCCGGGGGATTTGGGCGAAGGCCAGGCGGATGTTGGCCAAAGCCTTCTCGCCGCGCCGCCAGTGAGCCGAAGCCTCGCCCAGATGCCGCGGCAGGTCCGGGGACATCGGCCGGCCATGGGCGGCGGCGAGCAGAGCGAGCAGGCGGTCCCCGTCTTCTTCGACCGCAAGCATCGGCGCGCCGAAGGCGTCGCGCATCATCCTGGCGAGGATCGTCCCGGCGCCGAGAACGAGGCCGTCGTCTCCGATCTCGGCGGCGTGGGCGATCGGCCCGGACCGCGCGCGCTTTTCAAATCGCCCGTCGAGCGCGCCGCCGCGAAGCATCCGCCTCTCCCTTGAAAACAACACATGACGCCCGCAGCCTAGCTTGAGCCGGCGCGCGCGTCAAGAACAAATGCAGAACATTGTGCCGCGATTTCGACGAAACCCCGGGCGCGCATCCTTCTCCCACTCGTGGGAGAAGGTGGCCTCGCCATAGGGCGTCTGTAAGGACGCCCGTCGCGAGCGACGGGCTTTGGCGAGGTCGGATGAGGGTTCTGGGGAAGGATTCAAAAAGTCGCGGCGCCCCTCATCCGACCCGGCTCCGCCGGGCTGCCTTCTCCCGTAAACGGGAGAAGGAAGACCCGCCCCTACTTCCCCTCCTTCGCCAGCCTCCGATAAAAATCAATAATCGACGCGCCGTCGTTTTGCGTAAAGCACAGTTCCGTCACCGCCCACACCAGCGCGTCGACTCTGTCGGGGGAAATCCCCGTCGCGCGGCGGTCGAAGTCCGGCGTCATCAGGCACATCTGGTCCTCCAGCTTCGCGAACACGCCGACATGTTTCGCACGGCCCTGCTCGTACAAAGCGGCGACGGGTTCGGCCCTCGTAAACTTTCCTCTGCTCGCGCGCACCGATTTCACGCGCACATTGGCGTCGATCTGGCGGATCACCGCCTCGACCATATCGCCGCCATTGTTAACCTCGGCGATGATCGCGTCGGCCTCGAAGCGCAGCGCCGCCTCGACCGCGCGGCTCGCCCAGCGCAGGGGCGTGTCGCCCTGCGACGAGAGATCGGCCAGCACGCAGGGCTCGCCGTTTTCGCTCAACCCCGCGACGACGATCCCGCATTCGTCCGCGCGCTCGGTGGAGCTGGCCGGCGGATCGACGGCGACGACGACGCGGGTCAGCGCCGGGGGCTTCGCCACATAAGCGGCCTCGATCGTTGCGCGTGTCCACAGCGCGCCGGGCGTGTCGAGCAGCAGCTCGGCCTCCAGCTCCTGGCGCCCGAGCCGCGTGCCCTCATAGGCGCGCAAAATCCTGTCGACGAAGCTCTCCGGCAGATTGGCGAGATTGTCGTATGTCGTGGCGCGCGTCGCGTGGGTCAGCGGATTGGCGAGCAGCTCGCGAATGAGTTTGGTCGGGCGCGGCGTCGTCGTAATCACGGCTTGCGGCTTGTCGCCGAGGCGCAGGCCGAACACCGCCTGGTCCCAGGCTTCGGGATAACGCCACGCCGCGAGTTCGTCGGCCCACAGCTTGCAATGTTGTTTGCCGCGCAAACGCTCGGGGGCTTCGGCTGAAAAGAGCAGCGTGCGCGCGCCGTTCGGCCATTCCAGGCAATTGCGCGCGGCGACGAATTTCGGCCGCTCGCCCTCCGGACAAACGTTGATGACTCCGGACTCGCCCTCGACCATCACGTCGCGCACGTCATCGGCGGCGGCGCCGATGATGTTGACATAGGCGTTGGTCCTCGCCCATCGCCGCACGGTCTCGGCGCCGGTGCGCGTCTTGCCGCAGCCGCGCCCGCCGAGCGGCAGCCAGTAGACCCAATCGCCCGGCGGCAAAAGCTGCGCGGGCCGCGCCCAAAACTCCCACAGAAACGGCAGCTCTGACGCCTGCTGCGGCGTGAGCGCGGCGACGAAGGCCTCGCGCTCTTTGGGCGTCATGCGGGCGAGGTTTTGCGAATGGATCATTGAGTCGATCGGCGTCTCCGCCTTCTCCCGCTTGTTGGAGAAGGCGCCCCGGCGCAGCCGGGTCGGATGAGGGTTCGTCAGAAGGATACAGCCAAGTCTCGGCGCCCCTCGTCCGGGTCGTAGGCCAGTGTGAAATTTCGGCTCTGCGCGATAATCGGCCGTTCCGCCCGGTAAGCATGAACTTGTGAGCAAGCTTCCGCCGGATGAAGAATATGGCTTTACGGTCTACGCCTTACGGAATTAGCATTCATCCAGGGTTCCAACCTGATGGTGAGTCTGATGAACGGACTTTACGTCTATTCAGCGATTGCTGCGGGGTCTCTCGTGGCTCTGAGCATTTGGGCCCGGCGTCGTTATGACGTTTCGCCATCCAGACAAATGGAAATCGCCTTCTTTTTCGGCGCATTCATGCTTTGGGTGGGAACGATGTCCGGCCTGTATAGCTCGTTCCAAATTCCCCTCCGCGGTTTAGCGCAGCGGCAACCTTCCGGACCAGTCCTCGTATACGCGGTTCCGCAGAGCAGCGCTCCCGTCGACGCGCGAAGCGCTGTTTCCGGCCCGACGGACCGCTATGATCGATGGACCGCCGTCTATGATATCTCCGGGCATACCGTCTATCTGCCCAATGGAACGACATTGGAGGCGCATTCGGGCCTCGGCGACAGGTTGGACGATCCGCGTCACGTACATGAACGAATGCGCGGGGCGACGCCGCCCGAAGTCTATGAGCTTGCGCTTCGGGAACGACTTTTCCACGGCGTGCAAGCGTTGCGCCTCAAACCCGTTGGCGGCGGCAACGTCTTTGGAAGGGCGGGTCTTCTGGCGCATGCTTACATGCTCGGTCCGAATGGCGATTCCAATGGATGCGTGGTGTTCAAAAACTATGAGGCGTTTTTACAGGCGTTTCAGAATGGCGAGGTCAAACGTCTGGTCGTCGTAGCTCATCTGGACTGAGCTTGCTCCAACATTTTTGTTTTGAGCGACTGCTTATCGTTCGCACGACGGCGCCGCCGACGCGGGCTTGGCGGGCTGGATCGCCGAGGCGCTCGCAGGGCGAGAGCGCCGGAGTTCTTCCTCCCGGGCGGAGGCGAATTGTGCTAAACATTTGGATGGGCTCACGGCCAAAAGCCTGTCGGCCCGAAGGGAGTGAGCAAATGCGTTACGTTCTTGCTGCGATCTTCGTTTTCGCGCTAGGAGTGCCCGCGGCCTCCGCTCTGCCGACGGTCAGCCCCAATTCGCTTTCGGTGATGAAAGCCAACCCGATAGTGCAGGCGGCGAAGCGCAATCGCCCGCATTCTCATCGCCACAGCGGCGGCGGCGGCATCCACCCCTTGGTCGGAAGCGGCGATTACTAAGTCGCAAGAGAAGCCACAGGGCTTCGACTGAGGCGCGGGACGTTTTCCAAAATTCGGAGCCGACCCTTCAAGCGGCGGCTTCGGGATGCGGAAGGTGTTGCGCAAGGCGGGATTCCAGGGCGCGAGTTCTTGCGAGCGAATCATCGAGTCAATGGGCGTCCCCTCCTTCTCCCACTTGTGGGAGAGGGTGGCCTCGCGCAGCGAGGTCGGATGAGGGTTCTTGGAAAGTTCCAACCAAGCCGCGACGACCCTCATTCGACCCGGCTTCGCCGGGCCACCTTCTCCCGCAGGCGGGAGAAGGGAGCGCCCTTAAATCTAAAGCCTACCCCCTCCCCGCTCCCATCAGCCGCGCCGCGATCGCGTTGAGCTTTTCCAGTAGGGCCTGTCTGGCGCTTTCGGATTCGGCGGTCTCTTGCGCGGTCGGCGGCGCGGCTAAAAGTTTGGCGCGGCGGTCCATGATGGCCAGCACGCGGTCGGTTGCGGGATTGTCGCCGGCCAGCGCCTTGGCGTAATGCACGGCCTGGAGCTGATCGAGCCGCAACAGATCGAGCCTTCGCGCTTCCTCTTGCGGGCGCGCCTTCGCCGCCTCGCGCGCGGCGCGCAGCAGGCGGCGCAATTGCGACAGCGACAGCGGCTCATAGCCCGCCGCAGGCAAATCGCGGGCGATGTCCTCCAGCGAGCGGCCCTCCAGCCGCCAGTCGAGAATGGCCACGTCGCGCCGCGCGCGGTCGCGGGATTGCGGGCTGGCGCCGGGCGGTTTTGGCGGCATGGGGCGGGGATCTGGGTTAAAGAACGTGGTCGCCCAAAGAAAACGCCCGGCGGCCAACGCGGCCCCGGGCGCAAATCTCGACGATGTGGTTTTTCTACCACACGAGCCCACGCCCGTCAAGCGGCGAAAAACGAAAAAGCAAAAAAAGATCGCGCCCGCGAGAAGCCGGCGGCGCGCTATGCTCCAGCTGTCCGATTGGCTGCAAAAAATTAAGAGAGGAAAGCATGAAGAGGTTTCTCGTCGCCTTCGTTCTCGCCGGCGCCTTCGCTTTCGCCCCCGCCGCCCAAGCGGGGTGGGGCCGCCACCATCACCATCACCATCACGATCATCACTGGCGTCATCACCATCACTGGCATTACTGGCGTCATCATCATCACCACCACCATTGCATCCTGTTCTAAGCCGGAGCCGCCTCTAGCGCGGGAGGCCTGGCCCGACGCGCGCGGGCCAAGGCGGCGAAAAAGCGCGGCCTTGAAATAGCCCAGCTTGACCTTCAGCCTTCCCCGGCGCCTGCAAAATGCGCAAAACACGCTGATAATCAAGGAGAAACACGATGTTAAAGAGAATCATCGCCGCTCTGGCGCTCGCCTCGGCCGTGGCTTTTGCTCCTGTCGCCGCCCAGGCGCATTACACCGGCCATCCCCACCATCACCATCATCACGACCATCACGACCACCATCATCATCACGACCATCACCGCCACTAGTTTTTAGGCTGGCGAGGGCGCCCGATCGTTGCTACGGTCGGGCGTTTTCTTATGCAGGAGAAGCCCATGCGCGCTCGCGCCCCCGCCCTCGCACTGCTCGCTGCCACGTGTTCCGCCGCGCTCTTTTCGCCGCCAGCCTTGGCGCAGCAGGACAATGACTTGCTGGTCTCCACGGCGCGCGAATGGGGCGGCCAGAACGGCGTCTACACCTGCGACCAGTGGCGCAGCTATGTGACGCGCATGTATCGGATCGGCGACCCGCGCCATCGCGGTTATATCGAGGCCAAGGATTTCGAGATCATCAAGAAGGCGAGCCCGGTGTTCGCCATGGCCACTTTCGATTACTTCGACATGGCCGGCAAGGGCCGCGTCACGCAAAAGGAATTCATCGAATTCGAAAGCCCGTTCTTCGCCCGCTTCGACAAAAGGCATAATTGCCACGTGACCAGCGAGGACATCCGCGCCGCCGCCACGGCCCCGGCGGCGTCCCAGACGCCGATGCAACGCGGCGGTCACGGCGGCGCCAGCCAGAACGGCAGCCAGCCGGGGCTCGGCGGCGGGTTCGGCTGGCGATAGCGAGCGCGGGGCGAGCGCTTGCGTTCCGCGACCTTTTTCCCGATTGTCGGCGGGGCGGCTCCGGCGGGCTAATTCTTTTTGCTGACGTGAATCAGTCCCGCCTTGCGCGCGTCGAACGCTCTGGGAAGGCGGGTCGCGTCGTCGAATATGCACCCCGTCAGCTCCGCGCCGCCAAGTCTTGCATCGGTCAGGTCGGCTCCGTCGAAACGCGTCGGGCGGTCGGCGAAGATCGACTTTCCCCATGCGCCGCGCAGATCGGCGCCGACAAGTTTCGCGCCGAAGAAATGCGCGCCGCCAATGCGGGCGTTGCGTAGATCCGCGCCGGTGAGATCCGCCTTATGAAAGTCGGTGGAGCCGCCGAGATTGTCCAGCGAGAAGTTCGCGCCGCGCAGGTCGGCGTCACGCAGATTGGCGCCGTTGAACACCGCGCCGCGAAAGTCGCCGTCCCTGAGAATTGCGCCTTCGAGCACCGCGTCGTGCAGCGATCCCCAGTAGAGGTCCACGCCGGTCATATCGACGCCCGCAAGCCGCGCCATCATCAGATCGCGGCCCTCCATGACTCGCCCCACGAACGACCTATCGCCGGGCGGCAGGGTCAAAAAAAGCGGTTCGTCGTTTTCGTCACACATCGCATCGACTCCCTGAGCCGCGAAGGCGGGATCGACAATAGGCGACGGGCCGGCAAAACCTGGTGCGCCGTCGCACAGGGCGCGTGTTGGAAAGGCGAGGGCTGATACGGCCGGCCCGGTCGACTTTATGCGCAAGGACAGCGGCTCGGAAGGCCGCGGCGTCGGCGTTTACTTTCGCAACGTCGCCGAGCCGGCGTCGTTTGGAGCGAGAGGCAAGAACGCCCGCACGCTCGCGCCCGGCAGGCGGCAGGTCAATCTCGTCGCGCCGCGCAAGAGAGAGCACAGCCGCGAGCCCGACGAGCAATATGATGCCGTTTCCGTTTGATCAGCTCGGTTTGGCCGAAATCCCTCCCCCTTGTGGGGAGGGATTCGCGCCCTTGCGAAGCGATTCTGCGGAATTCGTATGAATGCAACGCCGACGATCAGACGAACTTGAAGTCCGCCGCGTTTGCAATCGCGGAGAGGGTCGCCAGGCTAACGCCGACTAGCGTTACCGAATTTCCAGCGCTGTCGGCGATTATCGCGTCTCCCGTCGCATTCACATGGGAAAGCACCGCCGCCAAATCCTGCGCCTGCGTCATGCTGGCGTTGAGGTAGCTGAACGACGAGATGTTGAACTGCAAAACGTCGTGCCCGGCCCCTGTGGCGGCAAAGCCGGTGATCGTTTCCTGGCCGAAGCCAGCCCCGTGCACGAACAAATCGTTCGACGATCCGGCGGCGGAGATGGCTTTCACGGCATGCGGAGTTAGCGCGAAAGTATCGGAACCCGTCGTTACACCCGCCTGCGCGGACGAAGAGGCGACAGTGAGATTGGAGCCGTAAAGGACCAGATTGCCTGTTCCGTTCACGTTGTCCTGAGCGGTCGCCACTCTCGAGCCGTTTGCGCCGTAAATGTCTTCGTACGACGTAAAGGATTGTCCCGTCACAGCCGAGTAGGCGATGTCGTAACTGCCATCGGCGTTGGCCGACAACACTTGCGCCTGGTCCAAAATCAACGTGCCTCCATGGCCGTCGGAAACGGCCGTGAAAGTTGAACCGCTGATTTGCCCGGAAAGATGAATTTGCGTCTGCAAGACGCCATTCTGCAGGATGTTCAAATCCCCGCTTGTGGAGCCAGACTCACTATATTTCACGGTCGTTTGAGCGCCGAACGTCAAACCGCTCACGTCGATCGCGTCGGCGGCGTTGAAGTTCTTTATCGTCGATCCGTTGAAATTGTGCGCCGTGTCGCCATAGGTTGTTCGCCCGCTGCCAAAACCGATGAAAGTCTCGTCGCCGGTCCCGCCCGTGAACGTCTGACCGGCGGCGCCAGCCTGCAGCGTGTCGTTGTTGCCGACGCTCAAGTCGTTGACCACCAAACCGCCAATGGCGTTGGCGGTGAAATGGTAGCTTGAGCCCGAAGAGGCGAGATTGACCGTCTCGACATGAGTGATGTTGGCGCCCATGACCTCTGTGCCGCCGCCGCTGACGACCAGCGTGTCTGCGCCTGTTCCGCCGATGATCGTCGCGCCGATGGTGGAGGCCGTGACCTTGAAAGTGTCGTTTCCGGCGCCGCCGTAGACCGTCTCGGCGGCCGAGCCGAGCGTGACCACGTCGGTCCCGGCGCCCAGATAGATCGTGCTGGCGTCATTGGCGCCGATGATCGTGACGCCCGAACCGGCGCCGCCGCTGGCGACATCGACCGTCAGGTTAAGCCCGGCGCGCAGATAGATCGTTTCGGCCGCAGTTCCGACGCCCTCCTGCGCCTGCAGAACCTGAACATTGGCGAGCGTGGTCGGCGCACGCAAATCGAATGTTCCGCCGCCGCTGAGCTGCAGCGTGTTGACGCCCGCGCCGCCGTCGATAACGTCGCCCTTAGAGAGAGTGTTGGTCGCGGCGATGATGGTGTCATTGGCGGCGCCGCCGGCGACGTTGTCGGCTTTGGTCGTGAGCGTATAGGTCGAGCCGCCCGATGCAGCGGAAACCGTCGCGGAGCCGGTCGCCGTCGACGTCGCGCTCCCGTCGACGTCATTCAAAGTGACGGTGACGACGTCGGTTCCAGCGCCTGTGTAGCTGTGCGAACCGGCCACCGACAACACGCCATTCACGTCGGTCACCGTGCCCGCGCTGGTCGTTCCGTCGCCCCAGTTGATCGTCGCCGCGAAGTCGCTGGCGACGTTGCCCGTGTAACTGTCGGAGAAGGTGGCGACGACGACGTTGCTCAAGGATTGTCCTGCCTGGGCCGTGAGGCTCGGAGCAGATTTGACGGCGAGAACGTCGCCTTCCGCCGCGGTGATCGACCCTGTGGCCGTCAACTGCGCATTGTCGGCCGTGCGGGTAATCGAGGTCGTAACCGTGTAGGCGCCTTCGGTCGCATAGACATGGCCCGCGGCCGGCGCCACGCTGAAAGCGCCATTCGCTCCCGTGACGACGCCTGTGCTGGTCGTGCCGTCGCCCCAATTGATCGTCGCGGTGAAGCCGGACGCCAAGTCGGCCGCATTGCTGTCCGTGAAGGTCGCGACAGCGCCGCTCGTCGCCTTTCCTTCCGTCGCGCTCGTCAAAGCGAGCCCGCCGGCCAACGTTCCAGACGCAGGCCCGACCGTGATATTCGTCCCTCCTAAGCCGTCGGCCGTCAGGTTGAACTTCGAGCCCGAATAGGCGCCCGCCAGCGCGAGAGCCAGCGTCGTGTTGTTGCTCTCGGTCACCGTCAGAACGCCGTTGGACCAGTTCGCCGCCGTCGCGACAATGCCCGCAAGATCGATCGTGTCGCCCTGGGCGAAACCGGTGATTGTCGCCGAAACAGCCGCCGCCGTGTCCAGCTTCAACAGGTCGGCGGCGGCGTCCTTGAAGGCGAGAGTCTGCGTCGCCGCCACGCTGCCGCCTATTTCGACGGCGGCGCCTGTTGCGAGGCTGATCGTTCCCGTTCCGTCGGTGACGTCGGCCGGCGTATTGAGGTTGATTTTCAGAGTGTCGCCATTGGTGACGGCGACCGTTCCGTTGTTGGTGAAACGCGGCAAGTCGATCCGCAGCAGCCCGCCGGCGGCCGAGGCGTTGATCGTCCCGTTCTCGATGACCTGGGCTGAACCCAGATCGACGAAAAACGCCGTGTTGGCGGTGTGGTTGATGACCGACTGCGCGCCGAAGGTCTGGACGTCGCCGGTCCAGTCGAAGCCGATCATGGCGCCGGAGCCCGACAGGTTGATCGTGCCCGAACCGAAGGTCTCCGTGCCCGCCAGGTCCATGCGGGTGTTCGTTCCCGCCAGATTGATCGATCCGGTTCCGCCGGTGACTGTCGGCGCGCTGGCGCCGGTATAGGCGTAAATGAAGAACATGCCGTTGGCGTCGGCCAGCGTCACCGTCCCATTATTTACGAACGACGGCGCGTCGACAACGAACTGGTTTAGGCCGGAGGCGCCGGCCGTGGTGACGGCGAGGGTTCCGTTATTGGTGATCGAGCCGGCGGAGTAAATCCAAATGTTGCCGCCATTGGCGCCGCCGCTGTCGACGACGCCATTGTTGACGAAGGCGCCCGCCGTGATGGATTGCGCCGCCATGACGGACTGACCGGCGAAATTGGCGTTGGCGGCCACGTCGCCGCCGACGATCGTTCCGTTATTGGTGAAGGTTCCGGCCACATTGACGGTGTAGGGAGTCACGAGGCCGACGCCGTAACCGCCGGCCGTCTCCAAGGCCGCGGAAGCCGCCATCGTGCCGTTGTTCACGATGCTGTTGGCGGACAAGACATTGCTTTGATTGCCGCCGAGCGTGAACGTGGCGCCCGCGCCGACCGTAATGGCGCCTCCGACGGCCAGACCGGACGTGTCGACGACGGTCGCGAGCGCGTCGGAGATTGCGAGAGACTTCGCGGCCTCGGCGGTGGTGATCGTCACGGTCTCAGCGCCGCTGCCGCCGATGGCGACGTCATTGGCGGCGGTCGGAACCGCGCCGCCGCTCCAGTCCGCGCCCGTGCTCCAATCTCCACTGACCGGCGTCTTCCAGTTGATGACGCCAACGCCGGGAGTGAGCGTGATATTCGTTCCGCCGGCGCCGTCGCTCGCCACATTGAAAGTCGCGCCGCCGTAACTGCCGGCCACGGCGAGGTTGAGCGTCGTGTTGTTGCTCTCCGTCACCGTCAGAACGCCGTTGGACCAGTTCGCCGCAGTCGCGACAATGCCCGAGAGATCGATCGTGTCGCCCTGGCTGAAGCCGTTGATCGAGGCGGCGAAACTGGTCGCCGCGTCGAGCTTGAGGAGATCGCTCGCTCCATCGAGGAATTTGATCGCGTCGGTTGACGCCAGGGTCCCGGCGATCTCGGCGACGCCGCCTGTCGCGACGGAGATGGTTCCCGTCCCGGTCGTCGCCGATTGCAGCGTGACATGATCGCCGTTGCTGACCGCGAGCGAGCCATTGTTGACAAACGACTCCGTCGAGATTGTCAGAAGGCCGCCTTTGGCCGACGCGTTGATGGTCCCATCGTTGGTGAAGCTGTTGCCAGGCGTGACCGGCGTGCTAGGCGAGATCGAGGCCGTGCCCGCAGTTTGGTTGATTGTCGCGCCTGCGCCAAGGGTGAATGCGCCGACGGTGAGCCCGGTGCTAACGCCTATTATGGCGCCCGCGCCAGTCAGGTTGATGGTTCCCTGGGCAAACAACTCGGCGTCCGCGAATATAAGTACGTCGTTCGTCCCGGTTACGTTGATTGCGCCTGTGCCCGTAATCGCGGGCGCCGTCGCCGCGCCAATTCCACTGTCGACCGCGAAGTAACTATTCGCGCCGCTAATGTTGATCTGCCCGTTGTTGACGAAATTCGGCGAGGAGAATCCGACGCCGCCCTGATCGTTGATGACGCCGGTGTTCGTGAAGCTGTTGAAGGCGCTAATGCCGATGCCGCCGGTGTTGGTGGCTGTGATGGTTCCGGTGTTGGTGAAGTCGGTGGCCTCGACGGTGTAGCCGGAGGCGCTGCCGTTCAACAAAGTGCCGTTATTGACGAGGGTGGTGACAAAGATCACGCCCGAGGCGCCGCCTTGTATCGCTTCAATGGTTCCGTTGTTGGTCAGGCTGCCGCCAGTGATATATTGGGAAGAAGCATATGTGGCGTTCGTAGAGCCAGCATAGGAAACCACGGCGTTCGCGCCGAGCGTCAGCGTGTCGAAGGAAAGATAGGCGAAGTTGGCGCCGGGCGTGCCCAGATTGAATTGGACATTGTCCAGCGTGTGCGTTCCCGTCGCGTGGAAAGTCGCGCCGCTGGCCACGTTCACCACGCCCGAGCCCGCGGCCCATTGCAGCGCGCCAGCCGTGTCGAGAGTGAAGGTTCCGGCGGTGACGGTGAGCGGACCGCCGAGCGTCAAACTGCCGCTGTCCAAAAGAGTCGCGGTCGCGTTGTTGAGCGTCAGGGAGAGCGCAGCGGCGCTGGTCGATATCGTCGTCTGATACGCGCCCGCCGCGTTTATGACCACGTCGTCGGCAGCGGTCGGGACAACGCCAGACGACCAATCCAAAGCAGTCGACCAATCACCCGCTATTCCGCTGTTCCACGTGATCGTGCTCATTAACGTTTCCTTCAAAAAAATGGCCGCGTCTGAGAAGGGCGGCTGGTTCGACGGGAATCGTCATAACGGGCAAAATCAACGTTGTCATTACTCATTTAATTATGAGATATGCTTCTTTCAGAATTTCAATACGATAGAGATTTGAGTAGAATTGAGACTATATAGCAACCGATCTGATTTCACCTTTCGTTCTGTTTTGGTTGATCGGTTGTGCAGCCGTTGTTTTCCACGAGGACGCGAACGAGGCCGGATTGGGGTCAAAAATCTGCGCGGCTTTTACGCGGGATGGGGTTTTCAGGACCTGCCCTTCGACCTGCGCCGCGCGATGATCGTCCGCATGGCGGAGCTGCGGCGGTGTTTTGGTTAGGGAAAGCGAGGCTGATTTCCCGCGCCCGCAACGACCAACAAGGGATTACGCCAGCATGGCCGCCGCTGGCGGCGCGCTCCGGTCGACTCCTAAATTTTACCGTGCGCCAGGCGAAATCCGCGCGTATTGTATCGGGCGACCTTCGCCAGTTCGCTCGCTTCCTGCTATATTCAGCCCCTTCGAGTATGCTGGACTTAAGCTACGAATCGCACGTTGATCGACCTTTGGAGAGATGATGACCGCTTCGAGCGATTTGCTCCAGTTTGCAAGAGGGCGGCGGTTCGCGACTATTCTCGCAGACCCCCCTTGGCAGTTTCAGAACAAGACCGGCAAGGTGGCGCCCGAACACCGGCGATTGAGCAGATACGAAACCATGAAGCTGCCGGACATCGAGCGGCTTCCCGTCGCGCAACTGACGGCGGAGACGGCGCATCTTTATCTCTGGGTTCCGAATGCTCTTTTGCCCGAAGGGCTCGCCGTGATGAAGGCGTGGGGCTTCGCCTACAAGTCGAACATCGTCTGGCACAAGGTGCGCAAGGACGGCGGCTCGGACGGCCGCGGCGTCGGCTTCTACTTTCGCAACGTCACCGAGCTCGTGCTGTTTGGGACCAGAGGCAAGAACGCCCGCACGCTCGCGCCCGGCAGGCGGCAGGTCAATCTGCTCGCCACCCGCAAGAGGGAGCACAGCCGCAAACCCGACGAGCAATATGAGATCATCGAGTCATGCTCGCCGGGGCCGTTTCTGGAGCTGTTCGCCAGGGGAAAGCGCAAGGGCTGGGCGTCCTGGGGCAACCAGGCGGGTGACGACTACACGCCGACGTGGACGACCTACGCGCATAATTCTGGAGCGAAAGTCGCCGCGGAGTAGGCGGCTACTCTGGAGCGCCTTCCCTAAGAAGCTCAGCGACAATTTTCGGGTCTTCGTCAAAAGTGACGATGGACGACGGCAGGCCGATGAGCAGCAAGGGGCAAGGATTGCCGACGCCTCGCTGAACGCGGTCGGCGAGCTTACTCCAGTGGGTCGTCGCGACGCCGAATTTGTCGGCGACGAAATGATCCGTCCAGGCCTCGCGGAACGTCAATGGATTGCGCTCTCGTCCAGTTCGCTTCAGCACTTCTTGCTTTTGCCGCCGCGTCGGCGTTACGCCAAGCACTTCAAGCGCGTCGTAACCATCAATGTTATTGTCATCGACCCACCTTCCCACCAAGTTGCGCAACTCTTGTTGCAAGCTGGCTCCGCGCGTCACGACAATCCCAACGGAAATGGCTCCTTCGGCGTGAAGGCGCTTGAAATTTTCGAGGTCGCGATCGAAGAATGGGTCCTTGTTGTTCCACTCGATCTCCAGCGCCAGCATTTGCGGACGCGCGCTCGCGTCGCACGCAAAACTGCGGACATGATCCACTTCGTGCGAAATCGACTCCGCCTTAACTCCGTTGATCGATTTTTGAATCTCGAATTTGGTCTTAACCCACTGCTTGGCGGCCAATCCACGTCGAAGCCGCTGGGTTCCTTTGGTTTCACCGCCGCCGGAACCGACGATCTCCTCGATCGGAATTGTGAGGCCGAGCAAGACCTCCTCCAACTCGGCGAGAGCCAGCGGAAAATCAAGTGTCAGAATCGCCTTGGCGTGAGACTGAAACTCAACTTCGAACCCTCGTTTGATAAGCTTGGATAGATCAGAGGACATCGTCAGCCCAGCCATGATTCGCCGGAGCATTATCGCAAAATTTGACTGGACGTTCGATTGCCCTCACCCCCCGCCCACAACCCGCGTCACCACCTTCGCCGTATATTCCACCATCGGCACGATGCGCGCGTAATTGAGCCGCGTTGGGCCGATCACGCCGAGCGCGCCGACGATGCGTTTGTTGGCGTCGCGCAGCGGCGCCGCGATCAGCGAGGAGCCCGACAGCGAAAACAATTTGCTCTCCGAGCCGATGAAAATCCGTACGCCCTCGCCTTCCTCGGCGCGCTCCAGGAGGTCGATCACTTCGGTCTTGGTCTCTAAATCCGCGAACAGCAGGCGCACGCGCTCGAGCTCGTCGAGCGCGGTCAAATCCTCGAGCAGCCGCGCCTGGCCGCGCACGATCAGCTGGCGCCCCGAGCCGCCGCTCCAGCTCGCGATCCCCGCCTCGACGAGGCGCTGCGTCAGCGTGTCGAGCTCGGCCTGCGCGGCGCGGCGCGAGGCGTCGATCTCGCCGCGCGCCTCATCAAGCGTGCGGCCGCTGATGCGCGCGTTGAGATAATTGGCCGCCTCGATCAACGCCGAGGCCGGCAGATCGCGCGAGACCGGCAGCACGCGGTTTTCGACCGAGCCGTCCTCGGCGACAAGGATCGCCAGCACGCGCTCGGGCTCCAGCCGCACGAAGTCGATCTGCTTTAGCCGCGCGTCGGATTTGCCGACCACCACCACGCCGGCGACGCGGGTGAGGCCCGACAGCAGACTGGTCGCCTCGGTCAGCACGCCTTCGAGATCATGGTCGCGCGAGGCGGCGGCGACCTGCGCGTCGATGCGCGCGCGTTCGTCCTGTTCGACATCGCCGATTTGCAGCAGGGAGTCGACGAAGAAGCGCAGGCCGATCTCGGTCGGCAGACGCCCGGCGCTGATGTGCGGCGCGTAGACGAGGCCGAGCTCCTCCAAATCCTGCATCACATTGCGCACCGAGGCCGGCGACAGCGTCATCGGCAACAGCCGCGACAGCTGGCGCGAACCGACCGGCTCGCCCGAGGCGAGATAGGAATCGACGATGTGCCGAAAAATCTCGCGCGACCGCTCGCCGAGCTGAGCGAGATGAGTGGCGTCGGGACGGGGCGGCGGTGCGATCATCACGCGATCATAGCGCATCGGAAGGCGAGGTTGGAATAAGAAGCGACTCCCTTCTCCCACAAGTGGGAGAACGAAGAGCGCCCTCTTGCCCCGCCCCCTCGCCTGCGCCACGACCTTCCCTTGCAGTTAGATTAGTCATGTATAATATGGTCCGCGAATGTGCGCCTCCGGACGCGGCAGATTGTTCTGGCGATTGGGCGCGAAGAGGCGCGGGGTTTTGCAACCTGCAATTTTCGATTGGGCGGCATGGATTTAGAACAACTCGCGCCAAGGGCTGCGCAGGCCGAAAGCTTTCTAAAGGCGATGGCCAGCCGGCATCGCCTGATGATTCTGTGCGAATTGCACGAGGGCGAACTGTCTGTCTCGGCCTTGCAGGAGGCGCTGGGGCTCAGCCAGTCGTCGCTCTCGCAGCATCTCGCGCGGCTGCGCGCCGACGGCCTGGTGAAGACGCGCCGCGTCTCGCAGACGATTTTTTATCGCGTCGAAAACCCAAACGTCTCCCGCATCATGCAGGCGCTCTACGAGAGCTTTTGCGGCGGGGAAAAGAAGAAGCGCAAGGGGAAGTGATACGGCTTGCGCTTTATCGCTTCGCAAGGGCCTCTGGCGAGATCAAAAGCGCGCTTGAGAGAATCGCCCAATGACAGCAGGTGTCGGAATGAGTCGCTGCGCGAGCAATGCACAGCAATCACTTAGTCGAGTCTGTTTCGGGGTTTTTGAGACAGCATCATCTCCGCCCCGAAACGACAAGCAATCGAACCAGCGCTCACCTGTCATTTAAATTCAATGGCTTGATTATCTTGGGATAAATCGGATTTGGAACGCTCTTTTTCGCTTCTTGTTCGAGGGGTAAAATAGGCTGAACTCCTTCGATGTGCTTGTCGACCAAATTAGGGTTCCTCTCTTCTACCTTTAGTTTCTCATCTGCCGGAACTCTTAGAGTTGTCGTTTTCGGGAAACACCAGCCCACAATGTTAATTGTTGGGGTATTTCTTATTGCGTGCGTAATCGAGCCTGCGGCCTTGTCGCATGCGTCATATGAATCGAATTCCGATGTCGAAGTGCTTTGAAGAACCCAATCCGGGTTTTTAGTTCGTGGCGGCGCATTCAAGAACATTAGGAACAATATATGCTTCACTTCGGGGCCAGCTGACGCAGTACTACCGCTTTCCTTCTTAATAGCCGTGTCGGCGGCGGCCGCCGGAAGCGGAACAGCAAAAACTCCAAGCATAACGATCAATCTTCGCAGGGCGTTGTAGTCTAGTGCTAGGCTCATGGCGGCGTCTCTCGCTGTTCAAAAAATAGACTGCGCTTCCATTACGGTGTGACCCGTAGGTTTCGAAGCAATGTCTCCGTCTGTATCTGATCCAAGCGCTGCAGAGAATCTTCGGAGACAGCATGTTTCAAGGGCGCCGCAGCACTCTTCGCTATTGGAGTTCCTTCGGGCAGGGTTTTTACTGCTACTTGCTTAGGCTGCGGCGTCAGCAATACAGTTAAGATGACATCGGCGGTCCATGAGCCATAGGCCGACCCGTTATAGGTCAAATAACGCGCATAGAAAGTAGGCCCGGCCGCTCCAGCGTCGAATTTAGTGATTAATTCCGTCGTATACGTTGGCTTATCCAAGGTCGCAATTGCGCCCGCATATCCCTGCGGTATCACCCTCTCTAACCATTCCTGAATACCTAAGTGCCGAGTTAAATTGAATTCAAGCACATGATCATCACTGCACACCAGCGGGTATTTATATCCAGACGTAGGATCCTTCGGATTTTTTAACTCCAAGAGCTTGGCGGAGGTGAGCGGAAAAGCCACCGATCCTTCCCTGTGACCTTTCGAGTCAAACTCGACGCCAGGAGTTGATCCGAGAGTCCATGTCGCGTAATGCACCGGCGCAGGCCTTATTGTGCTCTTCCCTAACATTCCAAATTTAAGACTAAGATCCGTGTCCACTTTTGGATCAAGAGTTATCGATATCGCCCATTCGTCCGCCTTGAAATTCGGATACGACGCACCATTGTTCTTAAAATATCCGAAAGACTCCCTTAATTCGCAAACCGCGTGCGTCAATATATCTTGCACAGGCATTTCAGCTTCGTTCGGAAGATCAGGCGCGATTCCGCAGCCGCTCAACCCTGCCGGAACAATTATCATGCATAGATATTTGCGCACGGCGGAATCTCCTCATATGAACCGGTCTAATCTTGATTTAGTTCGCACACACAACTATCAACTCAAAAGGCGGCGCCACATCGAACTCAACTTCACGCTTATCTCTCTCTTAATAAGATATTAGGAGGTTGGAAAGGCGTCTATGGTAAAAAAGAGGCGCAGTTTAGAAATAAAGTGATCGCCCCCGGCGACGGGTCTTTTGGCGATGGCTGCGCGTGACGGCTCTGGGGGCTGGTGAAGCGGACCGTGAATGAAGCGTCCTGCTCTCTCGCAACCGATGGAGCATGGATACGAGGCAGACACGCGGACGTTTCGCGCGCTTGCGAGGCCAGAGTGGTTCTGGACGCGTCGTGCGAGGATGCGATGGTTCCCGAGACGCTCAAGCGCGGCCCTGTTCGCCCCAACCAGATCTACGGCTGGAAGAAGCTGACGCCTGACAAGGCGGCGATGGACTCCAGCCTCGCCTCATTTAGCCGGGGCGAGATTTTCCTCGTAGGCCCTCGCGGCGGCTTGGGCCAGTCCAGCCATGTCGCATGGCTGGCCTCTCGGGGCGACGGCGAATTTCCTCAGCGTGCGCGCTTCAAGCGGCGGCGCGTCTGCGTCGTTCGAGGCGTCCGCGAACCGCACCGGCGTTGGAAACGCGGGCTTTTGCGCGCGCCTTGAGTCTGCCGGAACCGGAAACACCCGCCCTTCGAAGACCGTTCCCCAGACGGGAACGTCCTTCAACTTCGTCGGCGCGACTTCGTAAGGGTCGTCCTCCAGCACGGTGAAATTGGCGATCTTGCCCGGCGCTATGCTGCCGATCTGATTTTCCTTGCGCCACGAATAGGCCGCGTTGATCGTGATCGCGCGCAGCGCGGCGTCCACCGAAATGCGCTGGTCGGGCCCGGCGACGCGGCCCGACGGCGTGATGCGGTTGACGCCCGCCCATGCAAGATAGAGCGGATCGCTCGGTCCCATCGGCAAATCCGAGTGATAGGACAGCGACATTTTCCTTTCGAGCACGGAGGCGGCGCGCACCATCATGTCGGCCCGTTTCGGGCCAAGTCCGAACTGCCCGTATTTGTCCGCGAAACCCGTCGTGTAATATGGATTGGCGCTGACGATGGCGCCAAGACGAGCGGCGCGCGCAATCTGCTGTTCGGTCGAGTTGGCGAAATGAACGATTACGGTGCGGTGATCGGCGCGCGGATTCTCGCTCATGCGGCGTTCGAGCACGTCGAGCACCTTTTCGAGGCCAAGATCGCCATTGACGTGAATATGCAGCTGATAGCCGGCGTTCCAATAGAGCTTGGCCCGCTCCTCAAGCTGCTCGGGAGCCATGATCCATTCGCCCTTGTGGCCGTCGAGATAGCCGTCCTTCATCTGCATCAGTTGAGAAATGATTGCGCCGTCGGCGAATAATTTGATTTGCTTGGTGAAGAACATGAGTTTCCCGCCGGCCCCCTCCGGCGCGACGGCAATCTGTTCTTCCGTGGCGTCGAGCGCCTTGTCCAGGCCGACGCGGTCGGGAATGCCGCGTCCGTCGGCGAGGAAGGTGCTATACATCGGCGTATCGGGCGCGCCGAGAATCTGCTCGTAGAGCTTCCACATGTCGGGCGTATAAAGCGCGCCGGGCTCGTTATAGGCGGTGACGCCGTTGGCCTGTTCATAGGCGACCATTTGCTTCAGGCCGAAGGCCACGCGCTCGGGCGTCGCGAGGACCTTCAGCATCGGGCCGACCATGAGATTGAGGCCCGTCTCCCAAAAATGCCCTTCCCGCCAATTGACCTGTTCGCTCGCCGCGCCCCTGCCCCTGGTCATCTCCTCGGTGAGGCCGAGCGCCTTCAGCCCCGCGCTGTTCAGGATGAACTCGTGGCATGAGCGCTGCCAGACGGCGATCGGCCGCGTCGCGCTGATGGCGTCGAGCGTCTTGCGGTCGAGCTTGCCGTGCCAGAGCGACTGATATCCCCAGGTCAGCAGCCACTCGTTCGGGCTTTTCAAAAGCGCTTCCGCCGCCTTGAGGCGCGAAAGATATTCCTCCTGGCTGTTCGCCGCCTTGAATGTCTTGCCCGGCAAATTCCAGTCCTCGGGCGCGATGACCTCCACCGCCAGCGTCAACGCGCCGAGGACGGGATGAAGGTGCTGGTCGATGAAGCCGGGCATGACGATCTTGGATTTTAAGGTCTCGTCAATCCTGTAGGGGCGATCGCCGAGCGCCTTTTTCACGTCCTCCAGCCTGCCGGCGGCGACAATGCGCTTGCCGGAAATCGCCACAGCGTCGCCCGACGGATTGCCTGGCTCCATGGTGATGACCTTGCGGGCGACGAAGATCGTCGCCGGAGGCTGCGGCGGCGCGGGCGCGGGCTCCCTCAGCGCGTTCGTCACCTGCTCGTTGACGCCGCCGTCCGCGAAGGCGAGCGGCGCGCAGCAGATCGCCATGACGCCCATGATAAAACACGCCCTGGCTGAGAGCAGGGATTTTCTGTTTACGATCGAAAAAGCAGCCCAATGACGACCAAGCGCCCGACAATGAAACATGACAAACTCCACGGCGTTTCGCCTTTTGCGGCTGCGCTCGGTTGGCTGCGCAAATGCAGGATCAACCTTCCCTAGAACCGCCGGGAGCGCCCGTTGAACCGCGCCAGGCTACAGCAAGGGCTGAAAGGGGCAATATGTTATTCGAATAATCGCTGTGGCCGCAGAGCCGAAATCTCAAACATGACCCGCCCCTCCCTTCTCCCACTTGTGGGAAAAGGCGGCCCTTGCGCAGCAAGGGTCGGATGAGGGTTCTTTGGAAGTTCCAACCCAGTCGTCGCGGCCCTCATCCCTCATGCTCCGCATGCCGCCTTCTCCCGTAAACGGGAGAAGGAAAAACGCCGCCCTTACTCGAACCGCCCCGCCGCGTGGCCGAGCATGGTGTAGACCTTGCCGGCGTCTCCGGTGAGCAGATCCAGCGATTGCTGGCCGTCGCGGTCGCTGCGCGAGGTTTCCCCGAGCAGATCCTCGAAGTTGCGCAGATAGTGGTCGATCGTGGCGCGGAAGTCCGGGTCGGTGGTGTAGCGGCGGCGGACTTCCTCCAGCGTCTGGCGGCCCTGCGCGGTGTAGAGCCGGCGCGAGAACAGCCCCTCCCGCTCGCCGCGCTGATAGCGGCCCCACAATTCCGCGACGGCGGCGGTGTCGACCATGCGGGCGATGTCGAGCGTCAGATTCTCCAGCGCGCCGGGCGTCTGGCGCGCCGGCGGCGCGGGAGCCGCGGGCGGCGGCCCGTCGTGAGAGGCGCGCGCCAGCAGATTGCTGAGCCAGCCGGGCTCTGCGCCCGCCTCGGGACGCGGGGCCGGCGGACGCAAGGCGGCGGGACGCGGCGGCGGAGCCGGCGGCGGCGCGGCGGGACGGAACCGCGACGGCTCCACGCGAGGCGGCTCCGCGCGCGCAAGCGGCTCGGTCCGCATTGGCTCGGTCCGCATTGGCTCGGTCCGCATCGGCTCGGCCCGCATCGGCTCTGCTCGCAGCAGCTCGCGCGCCGGCTCTGCGCGCGCGAGCGGCTCGAAGTTGCGCCGCGCCGGCGCGGGGGCGGGCTCGGCGATGTCGTAGACGCGGCCGGAGCGCGCCACGATGTCCGTCAATTCGTTGAGCGCCTTGACCTGATCGCCGACGACGCGGCGCAGCGCCGCCGCCTGTTCGGCGGTCTCGCGCGGCAGCTCCTGCGCGCCGCGCCGCACTTCGGCGCGCGTCGCCTCCAGTTCGCGCTGGATTTCCTGCGCGAGGTTGCGGATCTCGCCCGCCGCCGCGTTGAACTTCTCGCTCGCCTGGCCGAACACGGTGGTGAGTTCGTTGCTCGCCTGCTCGTAGGCGGCGCGCATCGCCGCGGCGGTGCGGGCGCGCTCCTGTTCGGCGGCGGTTCTGACCGCGGCGAAGCGCTCGTCGACGAGATGCGCGGTTTCCTGCGTCGTCTTTTCAATGACGCCGCCGATGTCCTGCGCGCGCGATTCGACGTTGCGCAGGCTCTCGTCCATCAGCGTCGAGAACGACGAGAGCGTTCCCTCGAACTCGCCCTGCTTCGCCTCGATCAGCGAAACGAGTCCGGCCAGCGACTGGCGCCGCGCCTCGAAGGCCGAGTCGAGCGCGTTCTGGCTGCGCGCCAGCTGCGAAGCGCTCTGCGCCAGCGACTGCTGATGCGTCTCCATCGCGCCGACGATCGAGGTGGCGTCGCCGAGCGCGCCGCCGGCCACGGCGTCGAGCGCCTGAACCTGCGCCGCGACCGAGTCGATGGCGTGCTGGAAGTCCTTGAGGCGCACGCCGAGCGTCGTCTCCAGCTTGGCGAGATCGCCGCCGGCGCGGTCGATGATGTTTTGCAGCGAGCCGTTGGTGCGCGACAGGCTGTCGAGCACCGCCGGCAATTCGGCGCGCAGCTTGTCGTTGGTGGCGATCATCGAGGCGACCGACGTCTTGGCGCCGGCGTCGAGCGCCTGGGTCAGCGCCTGCGTCGATTGATCGATCGCGCCGACCAGTTCGGCGCGCTTCTCGCCGAGATGTTCGACGATGGAGGCGGCGCGGCTGGCCAAAGTGTTGGCGACGAGTTCGCCGACGCTGGCGAGTTCGCGCGTCACCTCGCCGCCGCGCCCGCCAAGCACCTGATGGATATGTTCGAGACGATCCTCCAGCGTCGTGCTGATTTCGCCGACGCGCTGCGTCAGCGCCTGGCCGAGATCGCCGGTGCGGGCGTGCAGATTGGCGTCGAGTTCGCGCCGCGCGGCGGCCAGCGTGTCGTTGATCTCGGCGACGCGCGCGCCGATGGTCTCGACCACCATGCGTCCGCGCTCGGAGATTTCGCCCGACACCTGGTTGAGCCTGTCGACGACATTGGTTTCGAAGGCGCCGATGCGGCTGTCGAGCGCGCCGGCGATCTCCTCGGCTCGCGCGCCGAGCGTCTCGTTGATCTCCCGCGCCTTGCTGGACAACTTGTCGCTAAGTTCGCCGGAGCGGGCGAGGAAGGTCTCGTCGAGCTCCTTGAGTTTGGCGTCCATGGCGCCCGTCGTCGTCTGCGCGCCCTCGTTGAAGGCGCGCGCCACGTCGACGGCGTGCTTGGCCAGCGCTTCGTGCAGCTTCTGCCCGCCGACGGCGAGCCCCGCGTCGAGGCGCCCAGCCAGCGTGTCGATGCGGTCGCCGGTTTCCTTGAGGCGCGCGCCCGACACGGTCTCGAAGGCGTCCAGCCGCTGGTCGAGCGTCTGCGCGATGTTCGTCGTCTGATCGCCGAGCTTGCCCACCAGAGCGTCGCCCTTTGTCGTAACCGTATTGTCGATGGACTCGAGGCCGCGCGACACTTCGCTCGCGATCTTCTCCACCGTCGCGCCGAGCCGCTGCGCCGCCGCGACGCCCTGAGCGTCCAGCGTCTCCACCAGCTTGCCGCCGCGGCCGACGATGGTCTCCTCGATGACGCGCAGCTTGCTGTCGAGCTCCTCGCCGAAGTGGCGCGAATTGTCGCCGAGCCGCGCGGAGATCTGCTCTCGCTCGGCCGCGAGACGTTCGACCATCGCGTCGCCGCGCTCGGCGATCGTCTCCTCGATGGCCTGTAGATGTCCGCCGACTTCCTCGCGAATCTGGCGCGAGGTTTCGCCGAGCCGCGCCGCGAGCTGCTCCGACTCCGCCGCGAGGCGATCGACCATCGCGTCGCCGCGCGTCGCCACCGTCTGCTCCAATGCGCCCAGCTTTTCGGCCAGCGCGCCGCCGCGCGCGGAAATAACTTCGTCGACCGCGCCGATGCTCTCGCCGATCCGCGCAGACAGCTCCTGCGCATGTTGGTCGATGCGTTCGGCCAGCGCGCCGCCGCGCGCGGAAATAACTTCGTCGACCGCGCCGATGCTCTCGCCGATCCGCGCCGACAGCTTCTGCGCATGTTGGTCGATGCGTTCGGTCAGCGCGCCGCCGCGCGCGGAAATCGCCTCGTCCACCGCGCCGATGCTCTCGCCGATCCGCGCCGACAGCTCCTGCGCATGTTGGTCGATGCGTTCGGCCAGCGCGCCGCCGCGCGCGGAAATCGCCTCGTCGACCGCGCCGATGCTCTCGCCGATCCGCGCCGACAGCTCTTGCGCTTGTTGGTTGATGCGTTCGGTCAGCGCGCCGCCGCGCGCCGAAATCACTTCGTCGACCGCGCCGAGGCTCTTGCCGATTTGCGCCGACAGCTCTTGCGCATGTTGGTCGATGCGTTCGGTCAGCGCGCCGCCGTCGCGCAGCATCGAACGCTCGAACAATTGCAGATGGTCGCCGAGCCCCTTGGCGATTTGTTCGCCGCGCGCCGAGAGCGTGAGCACGGCGTCCCGGCTCTGTTCGAGCACTGTGTCTTCGAAGACCTTGAGCCGATCGCTCAGCGTTTCGTTGACGCGTTCGCCCTGCACGGCGATGGCGACCACGGCGTCGCCCGCCGTCGTCGCGAAACGCTCCTGCATCGCCGCGGTATGATCGGCCAGCGCCGCGCTCGCCTGCGCCGTCGTGTCCTGCAGGGAGGCGCGCAGCGCCTCGCCATGCGCCGAAAACTGATCCCTGGCCTCGTCGCGATGCGCCTCCAGCAGACCGGAGAGCTTATCGCTATGCCCGCCGAGCGACTTGACGCGCTCGGACAGAAGATCGTCGATGCGGCCGGCCTGTTCGGCGACCTTGGCCGACGCCGCCTCGCCATGCGCGCGGACGCTCTCCTCGAAGGCCGCGAGCCCTTCCTTGAGCGCGCCCGTCACGCGGTCGCCGTGGAAGCCGACATTGACGGCGGCGCTCGCCGAAGCCTCTCCGACCTTCTCCTCGAATTCGGCGAGGCGCGAAGTGATCGTCTCCCGCGCGCCGGCCTCGCGCTCCGCCACTGTCGCGGCGACGGCCTCGGCTTTCTCGACGACGGTTTGTTCGAAAGCCGCGAGCTTGTCGGCGAGCAGCGTGGTCACGCGCTCGCTCTCCCCGACGACCTGCGCGCCGGCCCCGGAAACCAGGGAGGCGGCGCGCTCGCTCGCCTCGGCGATCTGCGCGGCTGCGCGCTGGCTTCCCTCCACAATCTGCGCGCCGGCCTGCGCGCTGGCCCCGGAAACCAGCGAGGCGGCGCGCTCGCTCGATTGAGTGAGCTCCGCGCCGACGCGCTCGCTCGCCTCGGCGACGCGCGCGACAATGGCTTCGCCGTGGCGGCCGAAACCTTCCTCGAAGGCCGCCAGCCCCTCGGTCAGCGCGAGCGAGACCTGATCGGCGTGTTCCGCGACCCTGGAGACGGCGTCGCCGCTGGCGCCCGTCACCTTTTCCTCGAATTCCGCGATGCGGCTGATTAGCTGCGTTTGGATAGCGTCGCCGCGTTCGGCGATCCTTCCCGCGGCGCCGCCGCTGACGCCCGTCACCTTCTCCTCGAATTCCGCGATGCGGCTGGTCAGCTGCGCCTGGATGGCGTCGCCGCGTTCGGCGATCCTGTCCGCCGCGCCGTCGCTGGCGCCCGTCACCTTCTCCTCGAATTCGGCGATGCGGCTGGTCAGCTGCGCCTCGATCTGGTCGCTGTGGCCGATGACGCGCTCGGTGAGCCCCTCGCCCTGACGCGCCACGCTCACCTCGAAATCGGCGAGGCCCTGCGTCAGCGCCCTTGCGGCGCGCTCGGTCTGCGCGGCGACGCGGGAGACCAGTTCGTCGCCGCGACGTCCGACGCTCTCCTCGACGTGGGCGAGCTTCCCGGACAGAGCGTTGCCGAGGCGGCTGGTGATCTCCTCGCCGTGACGGCCGAAATTTTCCTCGAAGGCGGCGAGCCCTTCGGACAGCGCGCTGGCGACGCGGTCGCCATGTTCGGCGACGCGGTTCGCCGTCTCGGTCGTGCGTTCCGTGACGGTTTGCTCGAAGGCGGAGAGCCCTTCGGAGAGCGCGCTGGCGACGCGGTCGCCGTGTTCGTTGACGCGGTTCGCCGTCTCGGTCGCGCGTTCCGTGACGGTTTGCTCGAAGGCGGAGAGCTGTTCGGAGAGCGCCGACTGCACGGCGGCGCCGTGGCCGGTCACCCGCTCGGCGATTTCGGCGCCCTGCGTCAGCACCAGCTGCTCGAACAAGCGCATACGCTCGGCCAGCGTTTCGGCGACCCGGTCGCCCTGCACGCCCATCGCGCTCACCGCGTCGCCGGCGACGGCGGCGAAACGCTCCTGCACCGCGTTGGCGTGTTCGCCAAGCTCGGCGGCGCTCTGCGAAAGCCCGCGCGTAAGATTCTCGTGCAGCGCCACGCCGCGCGCCTCGAAATCCTCGCGCGCGACGCGGTGCGCCGCATCGAGCAGGGCGGCGAGCTGGGTTTCGGCGCTTACGAACACATTGCGCGCGCCGTCGACATGCTCGCGCACACGGGCGGCGAGGCGCTCGGCGGAATCGGCGAGCGACGCGTCCAGCGCGCCGCCCTGGGTGGTCAGCGTCTCTTCGAGCCGCCCGCTGACATCGGCGAGCCGCGTCGCCAGGCGCTCATGTTCGCCGCCGATGGTCTGCGACAGCTGCTGGCCGAGCGCCTCGATGCGCTGGACGACGCTGGCGCTGTGCGCGTCGAAATTGCGCGCCAGCGCGCCGCCGACCATATTAAGTTTGTTCTCGACCTCGCCGACGCCTGCGGCGAAGCGTTGCGCTACGTTGTCCGAGGCCGCGCCGATCTTTTGGGCGGCGTCGTCGCCGGTTTGCGCCAGCGTCGCGACCAGCCGGTCGGTATGACCCGAGAATTGGTGCTCGACGCCGCCGCCGGCGCTCTCCAGCGCAATCTTGACTTCCTCGCCCTTGGCGCCGAGCGCCGCCGTGACGCGATTGCCGGCCGCGCTGACCTGTTCGGCGAGATGCGCGGAGGCGCTGGCGAGCTCCGAAGACAAGGAGTCGCGCGCGCCGAACAGCGAGGTGCGGGCGTTGTCGGCGTTAAGGACGATAGCCTCGCGCTCGCGCGCGAGTTCGTCGATGAGCAGGCGGATGCGGCGCTCGTTTTCGGTGTAGGAGCGTTCGAGATTGGTGACCTCGGTGCGCACGATCACTTCGAGTTCGCCGGCGCGCGCCAGCGCGCGTTCTATGCCGTCGCCCATCGACGCGGCTTCGCGGCGGATCGCCTGCGAGAGCGTGACGACCTGCTCGGTCGCCACGGCCTCCGGCTCGATCAGCCGAATCGCCGCCTCGGTCATCGCCCTGGCGGCGAGGCGCATCTCGTGCGCCCGCCGCGACATCACGCCGGTGACGAACAAAAACACGATAGGCCCGAACAGAGCGAGCAGCGTCAGAACCGGCGTAGGCGCGAGAAAGTTGCCGTCCACCGCCAATATGCTCTCGCGATGGAAATAGACGAACAGCGTCCACAGCCCCGTCCAGACGATGATCGACAGCGCGGTCATGATGCTTATCGAGCGGCTGGGACGGATGTTCAGCGCCGCGCGCAGCTCGCCAATGGAGCGGCGATCGTCGTTGGCGGGCGGCGTCGCCGGCCCGAGCGGCGGCGGCTTTGGCGCCGGCGTCGCGGGCTTGGGCGCGGAATTGGGCTTGGGCGCGGCGGAATTGGGCGCGGCGGACTTTGGCGCCGCGGGACCGGGCGCAGCGGGTTCGGCCGGCCGCCCCGCGGCGGGGGGCTCGGCGCCGGCGGGCTTGTCGCCAGGCTTGGCGCCGGGCTTGGCGCGCTGCGGCAGTTGCAGATTGAGCGTCGGATTGGCGTCGAGCCCGAAGCCTGTATCCGCGCCCTTTTTGGCGGACTCGCCCTCTGGCTTTTGCGCCGCTGGCCCGGTCCCGCTCATCGCCGCGCTCATCGCAGCGGTTATGCTGGACTTGTCGGATTTCACCCCGTCCTTGGCCGCGTCCTTGGCCGAGCCGGTCTCGGGCGCGTTCAGATCCAACGCCTCCTCGATGGCCGACAAAGCGGCCGCAGCAGCGTCCTGGGGTTTGCCAGTTATAGCCATTTCACTCACTCCGAGCGGACTCTCGATGCGACGCTATGCCGCTCCACGCACAACCGAGACCCGACAAAAAGAATTAACCAAATGTTACAGCCGTTCAGTAGGAAATGAAACCAGCCGCCGCCCGCCATCCACAATCGTCGTTAACGTGGCGTTCACCCTTGCGCGTCACCCTTGCAGATACGATCTTTCATTCAGGGGCGTCAAAGGATCGTGAGGAAGCTGCAAAGACTTGTTTTCCATGCGCATCCTCGCCGCCGTCGAGGCCCCTGCGGAGCGCCTCGCGGCGGCTTCGAAACAAGGCGCGACATGGTTCTCGTGTGAGCAGACCAAAAAGCGGGCCAAGCCCGGAGGCGGTAATGGCGCAATACGCCACAGCACAAAAATTCGATTCCACGATCAGCGAATCAGCGTCGACCGAAACCTGCGACGAGCCGGTGATCGACCTCGTTCATCTCTCGCGGCAGACGCTCGGCGACATGGCCCTGGAGACCGAACTGCTGCGGCTGTTCGAGGCGCAGGCGCGGGCTTTCGAGGAGCGGCTGCGCGCGCCGGTCGGGCAAGTCGAATCGACGCAAGACATAAAGCAGCGCATCGACCTCGCGCATACGCTCAAGGGGTCGTCGCGGGCCATCGGCGCCTTCGCGCTGGCCGACGCGGCGGAAACCTACGAAGACGCGTTGCGCGCCAACGCGCCGGACGCCGGCCCGGCGCTGCGCCGGCTCGTCGCGGCGCTAGAGAGCGCTCAGTTCAAGATTTCGCAGTTGTTGTGACGGTCTTTATCTTCCGCCAGCGGATCGCCATATGAGTCAAACGGAGGCGGGAAACGCTCCAGCGGGATCGCCGCGGAGCGCGTAGCGAAGGGAGACCTGAGCGATGAGAACCGAATTCGACGCAGGCGGCACCGTTTTCACCATCGGCATGCTGGCGATTATTGGCGCGATGGCGGGCGGAAGCATCCTCGCCACGACAATGGGCGCGACCGCAGGCGTCATCGGCTTAATCCTCGGCGCGATAGGCGGAGCTTTGCTCGGCGCGGTGTGAAGAGACTCCCTTCTCCCGCTTGCGGGAGAAGGTGGCCCTTGCGAAGCAAGGGTCGGATGAGGGCAGCCGCGACGTGGCTGAATCCCTCCCCGGAACTCTCGTCCGACCCCGCTGCGCGAGGCCACCTTCTTCCACAAGTGGGAGAAGGACTCGCCCGGCCCCTTTACTGATGCAGCGCCTCGCCGTGCAGGGCGATGTCCAGCCCCTCGCGCTCTTCGTCCGGCTCGGCGCGCAGCGGCGCGAGCACGTCGACGAACTTCAGCACGGCGTAAGTGCCGACGGCGCACCAGGCCACGGTCACGCCGACGCCGATCGCCTGCACCACAAACTGATGCGCGTCGCCCTCGAGCAGCCCGGAGACGCCGGGGTCGTCCGCCGAGGCGGTGATCGCCCGCGTCGCGAACACGCCGGCCAGCAGCGTGCCGAGCATCCCGCCGACGCCATGAACGCCGAACACGTCGAGCGTGTCGTCGTAGCGCAGACGCTGCTTGACGACGGTGCACATGAAATAGCACACCGCCCCCGCCAGCAGACCGACGACGACGCCATGCCAGGGCAGGATATAGCCCGACGCCGGGGTGATCGTGCCGAGCCCCGCGACAGCGCCGGAGATCAGGCCGAGCACCGAGGGCTTGCCGCGCTGCACCCACTCCAGCGCGCTCCACATCAACGCGCCGGAGCAGGCGGCGAGATGCGTGGCCACAATCGCGAACGCCGCGCGAGAACCCGCCGCGAGCGCCGAGCCGCCGTTAAAGCCGAACCAGCCGACCCACAGCAATCCCGTGCCGACGACCGCCAGCGACAGATCGTAGGGCGCGAGATTCTCGCGGCCATAGCCCTGACGCTTGCCCATCATCGCCGCCGCGACCAGCCCGGCGACGCCGGCGTTGATATGCACCACCGTGCCGCCGGCGAAATCCAAGAGCCCCATTTTCTGCAGGAAGCCGCCGCCCCACACCCAATGCGCGGAAGGGATATAGACGACGAACAGCCACACCCCGCAAAACAGCATGAAGGCCGAGAACTTCATCCGCTCGGCGACCGCGCCGCCGACCAGCGCGCAGGTGATCACCGCGAAGGTCATCTGATAGGCCATGAACAGGATTTCGGGGATGGTCTTGGCCAGCGGGCTGATCGTCTCGACGCCGATCCCCATCAGCGCGATGCGCGCGAAATCGCCGAGATACGCGCCCTCGCCGGAGAAGGCCAGGCTGTAGCCGAGCAGCCCCCACAGGATCGACACCAGCGCCGTGGCGACCAGACTCTGCGCCATCGTCGCCAGAATGTTCTTCTTCCTCACCATGCCGCAGTAAAACAGCGCGAGGCCCGGCAGCGTCATCATCAGGACGAGCGCGGTCGCGGCGATCATGAAGGCCGTGTCGGCGCCGTCGATTTTGGCGGCCGTCTCCGCGCGGGCGGGAAGGCTGGCGAGCAAAGCGCAGGAAAGCGCGGCGAGGGCCGAAAGGGGTTTTCGCATGTCGGGGGCTCGATGGGTATGGGAGATGGATGGAAGAGTAAGGACTTCGGGTTCGTCGCGCGCCCTCCTTCTCCCACTTGTGGGAGAAGGAGGCCCTTGCGAAGCAAGGGTCGGATGGGGGTTTTCGGGAAGTTTCAGCCCAGCCGCGGCGCCCCTCATCCGACCTCGCTTCGCGAGGCCGCCTTCTCCCGTGAACGGGAGAAGGATTCGCGCGGCTTAAAGCGCGTCGGCGTCTTTCTCGCCGGTGCGGATGCGCAGCGCGCGCTCGACGGGAGAGACGAAGATCTTGCCGTCGCCGATGTGGCCGGTGCGCGCGACATTGGCGATGGCGCCGACGCAGGCCTCGGCGATTTCGTTTGGCACCACGAGTTCGATTTTCACCTTGGGCAAGAAGGCCACGACATATTCGGCGCCGCGATAAATCTCGGAATGGCCCTTCTGCCTGCCGAAGCCCTTGACCTCGGTGGCGGTCATGCCGAGCGCGCCGACGGCGTTGAGCGCCTCGCGCACCTCGTCGAGCTTGAAAGGTTTGATAATGGCGGTGATCAGTTTCATGCGGTCCATGCTTCTCCAATAGGCAGAATGGCGTATTTGTGCGCAATCGCCATGCCAGAAGGGCGAAGATTTAGGCGGAAATGCGGCGCAGCCTTCCTTCTCCCACTTGTGGAAGAAGGCGTCATGCGAAGCAAGAGGCGGATGAAGTTTCGTGGGATAACAACGACCCTCCCTTCTCCCGTTCCACGGGAGAAGGAAGTGACTGGTTGACTATTTTTAAGGCGCCTAGCGCCTACTACTTAATCACTGCGCCTACAAAACAGTCACACTCCCGCGCTTGCGGTTCGCCCGCGCCGGCGCTAACGCTACACGCCGCGCGGACGTGGCGAAATGGTAGACGCAGCAGACTTTAATTGGAGTGCCCGTGGGGAAATCCACGGCGTAGAACCGCCCAAATTCGGGGAAAGCTAAAGGCGCGCAGCGCCCAAGCCAATCCCGAGCCAAGCCCGGGCTTCAAGCGGCCCGGGAAGGTGTAGAGACTAGACGGGGGGCGCCTAAAGCGTTGAAGCGCCAGGGCGAAGGGATAGTCCAGACCACGAACGCCTCCAAAAAGAGGCGGCGGCGAAAGCCGAAGCGGCAAGAAAATCTGCTTCTCGCAAGGGAGTGCGGGTTCGAGTCCCGCCGTCCGCACCACGGGTTGCAGCCTCTCCTTCTCCCACTTGTGGGAGAAGGCGGCCCTTGCGAAGCAAGGGTCGGATGAGGGTCCGTGGGAGGGATACAGCCAATTCGCGGCGCCCCTCATCCGACCCCGCTGCGCGGGGCCACCTTCTCCCGCAGGCGGGAGAAGGAAACGCCCTCCAGGCCTCCGCGCGCGCCTCGCCTACACGTCGAACGCTTCGTCCTGATTCATCCGCACGGCCCGCAGGGCGCGGGTCTTTCGCCAGCTCTCCTGTTCCGCCTCCAGGGCGAAGGTGATGAGCAGCGACCGGCGCGGCGCCCCGTCGAGGTTGCGTGTCGCGCCGTGCAGCAGATTTACGTCGAACAGCAAAATATCGCCGGCCTCGCCTTCCATGACCTGTGCGAGCGCATCGCTTTCGCTGGCCGGCATGTTCAGACCCTCGCCGCGATGCGTGCCCGGCGCGAGCCGCGTGGCGCCGTTTCGCGGCCCGAACGGATCGAGGAAGGCCAGCGCGGAAACGACTTCGGCGAGGCGGGGATCGGGGCCGTCGCGATGCAGTTTTTGCGCGCCGCCGCCCGCGCGCGGCTCGCGTCCTTCGACCTGCGCCAGGAAGAATGGCCGCCGCACAATGTGATGAACGGCGGCCAGCACGATCGGCAGGCGGCAGACCTGCTGCACTGTCGGGTCGAGGTCGAGCAGGGAATGGCGCCAGTCGGCGCCGCGCGGGACCGGCCACATTTCCGATGGCAGCGCGCCAGCCTCGAAAGCGTCGCGAAGCGGCCCGATCCAGTCCGCGGGAATGGCGCCGCGCAGCAGCAGATAGCCCTGGTCGTCCAGCCGCCGCGCCTCCTCGGCGCCCAGCTGTCCGACCCTCGTGCGCGTCAAAAAATCCGTCATGGCTCGAAGTCTGGCGCGGGAGGCCGGCTCATCTCGTAAATCGCAAAAGCGGCGTAAGCGGCGAACGCTCGCTTACCATTATCCGTCGATCATTCAAGGTTCAACCCTGAAGCCCGTTCGCCACGGGGCGATGGGGCGGCGGTCGTCGAGATAGACGCCGCTTGCCTCGCCCTTGGCGCCGTCCCACCGAAAGATCAGCCGCCATTGCTGGTTTACGCGAATAGATTTGGCTCACGCTACGGCCCGAACAGTTCAAAACTATTCAGCGCACTGGCCGCGAGCGCATATATCGTGACATAATCGTATTTCTGTCCAGCGTAGACCCAATACCGACCGTGGGCGAGCCAATGCCTGAATTTGAAAGCGCCCTTCAGATCGCCTATCAGTTTAGCGCTTCCATCCGTGTAAATTTTCCATACATCTAATATATCTTCTTCCAGATGCGCCCAATGCCTTTTCTTCTTATACGTTTCCCGAAAGACCATAGACAGAGGGTCTTTCTTCTTCAAATCGCATCGCAGAAGATAATCAATCCGAAACGCGGCCTCGACAGCGCTCAAAACGGTCAGGGTGGAGGCTAATTCCAATTCGGCCAGCCTCGCGCCCAGTTCCGCATCAACTTCGGCGGGTTCATAGCCGGCGAACCTGAAATCGAACGAACCCGCTTCCGCGCTAAAATAGAGTTTAAGAGATTGCTCCAAGTCCTCGTGGTAAAGCGCATGAGATTGAATGTCGACGTTTTGCCTCGAAAACGCTCGACCTCTACGCATTGCTCACTTCCATGAGAACTCGAAAAAACGAATCCTTATTCAGCTCCAGAAACGCCACGGCCGGCGGCGAAGTTACTATTTTCCATGTCCATTCAATATGCTTAGGCGCCTTCTGTTCTGGCTTAGGCGGGCGTTTTGGGTCGATAATCGTCACCTTAACCGAAGAAATCGCGCTCGTCGCATCCTTATCCACTAGCAAGAGCCTCGCTCTACCGGCGCTGCCCTCGACATCGACACGGCCTTTCGCACCTATAATCGATCTGCCAATTGGCGTCAGCGCGACTTCCTGTCGCCCGATCTGGATAAGCATTTTTCTTGCGTTGTAAGCGCCGATATTTTCTTCGTTTAAACGAACTTCCTTAAAGTCCAATTTGATTGAACCGTTATCGACGTACTCCTTCAGAAATACTCCGATGTTCGTATAAAGCGTGTCCAAATAGCCAAGCCATTCCACGCGCTCCTTATCCCAATCGACTGGCGGCGCTTGCGAAAGAGCCTGCTGCCGTTTGACGAAATCGTCGAAGTCTTTGTCTTTCAGCTTGGCCATCGAAGAATCATTCCTTCCGGCTGGCTCTGACGCCGCGCCGCATGTTGGCTTTGTAGCTATGATGGCGCCCGCGCCCGCCGCCGTCAAAGCGCTTCTCACACCGGCTTCCCCCTTCTCTCCCACACCATCGCCAGCGCCTCCAGCCCGTCGCGAAACCGCCCCGCGACCGCCCGCGCCGCGCGTTCGCAGTCTCTCCCCTTCCCCGTTGGCGCGGCCTCGCGGTTCTTGCCCGCGCCCATCGCGTCGATCCTCGCGATCATTCGGAACGACAGCCCTTCGCCGATGACCTTCACGACAATCCGCGCCGACTCCGCGCCGATCTCGCGGGCCATCGCGTCGCGCAATGTCTGCGCGGCTCTCGCGGCGTCGATCCTCGCCACAAGCGCCTGCTGCAGCGAAAACGGCGAGAGGGCCGCATTGTCGCGCTGGCAGAATTGCCGGCCGGTTCGGCGACCGCTCGCCGCCTCCAGCAGGCGGTCGATATAGCGCCCGGCGGCATAGGCGGCGGCGGAGATTCGCCCGCGCCGCGCCTCATATTCGAGCGCGTCGGTCTGGGCGTTGATGGCGACGCGCTGGCGGCGCTGGCGCAGGATGCGCGCTTCGCCGCGCCCGACCGCCTCGGCCTCGCCGCCGAAATAGGGATCGACCTCGTGCCCGTGCACGATCTCGATCTTGCCGCCGGCGCGCCGGCCCTCGCGCGGCAGATCGAGCCCGGCGAGTCCGCCGACCGAGGAGTAACGCCCGATAAGCCGAGAGGATTTTTTCGCGCTACGCGTGGTCATCGCTGAGGCCTTTCGTTGGGGACGGGGATTCCCTTCTCCCACTTGTGGGAGAAGGCAGCCCTTGCGTAAGCAAGGGTCGGATGAGGGTTCGTGGGATAACAACGGCCCTCCTTCTCCCGCTTGCGGGAGAAGGAGGGGCCGCGCTCTACCCCGGCCCTTCCGGCTCGACGCACAGCGCCAAAAGCTCCTCGGGCAGCGCGCAGCCGTGGCGGTGCGGCGGGCCGCCGAGGCTTGACGGCCAGTCGCCGCCGGCGTTCCAGCGCTAGATCGCCGCCAGCACCGCCGCGCGGGGCGCGGCCTCGCCATGGCGCAGCGCCACCATGTCTTGCGCCTCCGGCGGCGGGCCAGCGGCGGGCTCTCCGGCCAGAGACTCGGCGACGATCTCCGCCCACAGCCGCCAGGACTTGATCGGCCGCCGCCGCTTGCGCCGCGCCTGCGAGGCGAGTTCGAGGCTCACCCGCCGCTGTCCGAATTTTTCGACGACCCCCAGCATCGGCCCGATCGCCGCATCGACCGGAGCGGCCTCGCCCAGCGCCGCGCGGCAGGCGGCATCGAGGTCATCGAGCTGGGTCTTCGTCACGGGTTCTGACTCTGGCGTCTGGATTCTGGACTCTGGATTCTGGGCTTTATCCCCGGGGTTAACCCCCCGCTTAAGGGCCGGATTGCCGCCGGCCTTGCCGAAGGCGCGGTTGATCGCGGTCTTTTCGGCGTCGCGGCGCATGCGCCGGCTGTAGATCACCCCGCCGGCGTCGCGGCTGAACACGCCGGCCTCCTCCAGCTCGCCGAGCTGCGCCTCGACTTGCGCAGCCGGCGCACCGACGAGGCTCGCGAGCTGCGCGGCCGTCACCGGCCTGCCGCTGACCAGCAGCGAGCCGAGCGGACGCCCCTCGTGCATGAGGCACAGCATCTCGATCCACAGCCCCCGCGCGCCAAGCGAACACATCCGCAAGGCAGGATCGGCGCGCCAGTCGGAAGGAAAGAATTTGAGCCAGGGTTGTTTCATCGCGGGCCTCCGCTTCTCCCTTCTCCCACTCGTGGGAGAAGGCGGCCCCGCGAAGCGGGGTCGGATGAGGGTCGATGGGAAGCTCCAACCAAGTCGCCGCAGCCCTCATCCGTCATGCTCCGCATGCCACCTTCTCCCGCAGGCGGGAGAAGGACGCGCCCGGCGTTTATGTTTCGCGTCATCCCGCCCCCCTCCCCGCGTCGGCCATCGTCGAGCAGGCCGGCAGGCACCACAGTTTCACCGTGCGCTCGGGGCCCGCGCGGTTTTTGCCGACGATCAGCTCCGCCTCACGCTCGACGGCCGCGTAGCGCGCATGGGCCTCCGCCCGGCCCGCTCTAAACTCCGGGCTTTTCAGGATGTGATGCGCCTCGCGGTGCAGGAACGCGACGACATCGGCGTCGGCCTCCAGATCCCCGGACTCCCTTAAGTCCGAGAGATTGGGCCGCTTGTCCTCTCTGGCTTCCAGCGCGCGGTTGAGCTGCGCCAGCAGCACGACGCAAAGCCCCTCGTCCTTGGCGAGCTGCTTGAGCCCCGCCGAGATTTCGCCGACCTCGTAATGACGCTGGCCCCGGTAGCGGTCGCTCGCCCGGATGAACTTCAGATAATCGACGAACACCACCGCGAGCCGCGCGCCGGCCTTGGCCATGACGGCCTTTTCCGCCCTGACGCCCGCGCCGATTTCCGCCAGCGTGAGCTTTGACGAGGCGTCGATGGTCAGCGGCAGGCGGGCGAGCTTTTTTTGCGCGGCTTCGAGGCGCGACGCCTCCTCGTCCGAAAACCCGCCGCGCGCGATGCGGCCATATTCGATCGGCAGGCGCGGAATATAGCAAAGGTCCGACAAATAACGCGCGCAAATCTGTCTTTCCGGCACCTCAAGACTATAGGCCAGCGCGCCGAAACCTTCTGAAGTCTCGCGAAGACTTTTGGCGCCGGCGCGCGCCACTTTTAGCGAGGAGGTCACCTGAAAGATCGTCTTGCCGACGCCGGGCCGCGCCGCGACAACCCACAGCGTCCCCGCCTCATAGCCGCCGGTCGCCGCGTCAAGGTCGCGAAAACCCGTCGTCACCGCCTGCGAAACGATTGATCCCGCGCGGATTTTCTCGGCGTATTCAAGCAGATCGCCGGCGCAGACGGCGAGCCGCCGGCGCCGCAGCGAAGCCCCCGCCGCGACAATCTCGTTCAAGGCGTCGATGGCCTCGGCGGCGATGCGAACCGTGGGGCCGCCGATGGCCGGCGATCCCGCCGCGTCGAGAGCGTCCCGCGCCACGCGCATAATCGCGCGCCGGCGGGCGAGATCGACGATCTGGCGCGCGTAATCGGGCGCGTTGACGATGGTCGGCGCGCATGCCGCCAGGCGGGCGAGATAGGCCGGCAGAGCCACCCCTTCGGGCAGGGTCAAACCGCGCAAAAACGGCCCCAGCGTCACCAGCGTCGCGAGCGCGCCCTCATTGAGCCGCTCCCGCATCGCGGCAAAGATGCGGCGATGCAACTCCTCCGCGAAATGATCCGGCCCCAGCAGGCCGGCGACCTGCGCCAGCGCCTCGCGGCTGATCAGACAGGCGCCGAGCACGGCCTGCTCGGCCTCGATATTGGCGGGCTCTTCACTCATTTGGCCTCTCGCGAAAAAGGCGGCCGGCCCGGAATGGACCGGCCGCAGTCGCCGCGCGGGGGGAGGCGAGGAGGAACGCCGGCGCGCGGAAGGGGCTTGAGGGAGCGGCATGGAGCGAGGAGGAGGACATGGAGCGAGGAAAACATGGGGCCAGAATGATGTTAAAAAACCACCATGTCAATAGGAGAAGCGGTTTTAACACCACTCACGCTTTGTCTCACAAAATTTTAAAATCGCGGCATGGACATCGCCCGCGACCAAATCCTCGCCCGCATCGCCGACCGGCTGGCCGAGTTGAAAATCACCGAGAACGACGCCTCGACCCGCGCCGGGCTGGAGCGCACGTTTTTGAGCCAGCTGCGGCGCAGCCCGGCGCGCTGGCCGCGCGTCGACAATCTCCAGCGCATCTGCGACGCGCTTGGCCTGCGCATGTATTTCGTGACGACGGGCCGCGGCCCCCGGCTGATCGGCGAGCGCGACTATGGCGCCGACATCGCCGAAGTCCCGCTGGTGTCCTGGGTCGCGGCGACGGGTTTTTCCGAGACGACGGCGGTCGAACGCGGCGACGATCTGTCCTATCTGCCGGTTCCCGGCCTGCCGCGCGGCGATTTCATCGCGCTGCGGGTGGTCGGCGATTCGATGAATCTGATCGCGCCGGACAATTCGGTGATCGTCGTCGACCGCTCCGACACCGCGCTGAAACCCGGCAATTTCTACGTCTTCGCGACGCCCGACCATCGCGAGGCGACCTTCAAACGCTGGCGAAGCCGGCCGGACCGCCTGGAGCCCTACTCCACCAACCCCGCGCATGATCCGATCTACCCCGAGTCTCCGCCAACGGTGATCGGCCGCGTGCGCAAGGTGATGCTGGATTTGTGAGGAAGGAGAATCCTTCTCCCACTTGTGGGAGAAGGTGGCTCCGCGAAGCGGAGTCGGATGAGGGGCGCTGCGACTGGGTTGGAGCTTCCCCAGAACCCTCATCCGACCCGGCTGCGCCGGGCCACCTTTTCCCGTAAACGGGAGAAGGATTCGCCTCGCCCCGAATCATCCGATGTTTTCGCACCGCTAGCCCGCGCGCCGCCCGCGCGAAAAAAGATGTCTTAAAATCACATTGCCTCTTGACGCTGTTTAAAAACCACATATCCTCCGCGTGAACCACATCGCAGGAGGCGCTCATGGGCTTGGCTGTTTTTCATTTCTTTCCGGAGCCGGCGCGATGAAGCCCTCCGTGCGCGCCTATCTCGCCCGGCTCGACGCCCATCTCGCCGGCGTCCCGCTGCCCAGGGACCGCATCCGCCTCATCGACGACGAGCGCTGGCGCGTCGACCGGCTGGAGCGCGCGCTGTCCGACTGGGCTGCCCGCCGCCACAGCGAGCGCCCGCCGCCAACCCGCTTCTCCGCCTTCGACCTCGCCATCCTGCACGGAGAGCTGTCGCTCCGCCTCGAGGCCGCCCGCGAGGCCGCGTAACCAAGGGAGAATCCCATGCGCCTGACCGGCCCCTTGAGCCTCACCTTCGACGGTCCGCCGGAACTGGGCTTTTACGCCAGCCGGGCTTACGGCGGCTTTCTGGCCTTCGATGTTTTCGAGATCGTGGACGAAGTCCGCAATCCTCGTGCGGAAGTGACGCTGTTCGTGCCCCCGGCCTTCGAGGAGCGCCTGGCCCGCGCGGTGGCGGCGTTCAACGCGGCGATGGCGGGAGCAACCTAGGGCGCAATCCTTCTCCCGCAGGCGGGAGAAGGGGGCCCTTGCGTCAGCAAGGGTCGGATGAGGGACGCCGAGACTTGGTTGGAGCTTCCCAAGAACCCTCATCCGACCTCGCTTCGCGAGGCCACCTTCTCCCGCAGGCGGGAGAAGGAAAAGACGCCGCTTGATTCGACTTCAAAAACACAAATTACACGGGCGCCTCCCTTCTCCCGCAGGCGGGAGAAGGATTCGCGCCTCTTGCGCAACGCCGCGCCATCGGCAAAGCTGCGCCATGCCCGCTCGCGTTTCGGAAAATCGAACCGCTTTCGCCCGCAAGCTGCGGCGCGACCTGACGCAGGCCGAGGCGATGCTGTGGCGCTCGCTGCGCGGCGGCGCGCTGGACGGGCTGAAATTCCGCCGGCAGGTTCCCATCGGCCGTTATGTCGTCGACTTTCTCTGCGTCGAACATCGCCTCGCGGTCGAACTCGACGGCGCGCCGCATGACCGCGACGAGCAAAAAGCTCACGACGCTTTGCGCGACGCCTGGCTCTCCGAACATGGCTATCGCATCCTGCGGCTTCGCAACGAACTGGTGATCGGCGGCGGCAACATCCCGCTCGACATGATCCGCGCGGCGATCAAGAAAAGCCAGAAATAGGGGCGCGCCGCCCTTCTCCCGCCTGCGGGAGAAGGATTCGCGCACCTTCCCTTACACAGGGTTCGAGCGCCCCGGGAACGTGGTAGTGACGCATCGCCAACCCAACGAGGCCGCCCATGATGAAATTGCCGCTTTCCGCGTTTCTGCTCGCCGTCATGGCCCAAGCCGCGTTGGGCGAGGAGCCCGCGATCGCCATTCCGCCGGATATGGCGGTTTGCGACGCCCATGGCTGGGCGACCGATCGCGATCCGAAGGGACTGAACGTGCGCTCCGGTCCGACCGGGAACGCCCCCGTCGTCGCGCGTTTCAAATATCGCGCCGAGGCGGCGAACGGCTCCAATGTGCAATTCGACATCAAGGGATACAAGAACGGCTGGCTGCTGATCGAAAACGGCTCCTACGGCGATTACGGCGACCCTGAACCCAAGGAGCCCGTCTATTCCGGCAAGGGCTGGGTCAGCGCGTCGATGGTCGCGGGGCAATTGTTCGGCGGCGTGAACCGGCTGTTCTCGGCTCCGTCAAAAGACGCGCCATCGAAGAAATTCGCCAAGACGCCGGATGCGGTCACGGTCAAGAAGGCGCTCGAATGTCGGCGGGACTGGATCAAGGTGGAGACCGACGAGGGAGCCGGCTGGGTCGGCGGCCTGTGCAATAATCAGGTGACGACGTGCCCGTAAGGACGCGCTTCCTTCTCCCGCCTGCGGGAGAAGGTGGCCCTTGCGTCAGCAAGGGTCGGATGAGTGACGCCGAGACTTGGTTGGAGCTTCCCAAGAACCCTCATCCGACCTCGCTTCGCGAGGCTGCGTTCTCCCACAGGTGGGAGAAGGATTCGCCGCCCTGCCCCGCTCACGCTTGCCATTAGCCGCAAATTGTCTCAATTTCGACGGGAAGTGCCGGCTATCCCGGCGCATCTCCGTTCACCCTTGGACCAGGCGGGCCAGAGCGCCGCGCTTCGCATCAAGCCCAATGAGCGCGGGGGCGCTCGCCTTCTGGTTGGCGCAGGCCGGGATAAGATCAGGCGCGGGAAGTCAGGCGGCTCGCCAAATGGTTGAACCGGATAGATAACGAGGAGCGGATCCTATGCGAGGCAAGGCTCCGTCCGACGAAAATATGTCATCGCCAAACTACGTGCATGTCGACATCAGCGAAGATTGGCTCGACACGCATGTCAGCCCCGACGGCGCCCATTATCGGTTCGCCAACGACACCAGGGGCGTCACCCAACTGATCACTCTGTGTCGCCAGCGCGGCGCCGGCAAGATCAACATTAATGCCGCCGGCGAGCATGGCGCGCGGGCGCAGCGCGCGTTGATCGGCGCAGGCTTGTCCGTCACCGCGGCCAATCCGTTGCGCGCGCAGATTTTCGGCGACGCGGGCCGCGCCAGAAAGGGCCGGGGGGCGATCGGGATTTCCCTGGCCGCCGCGGTGATCGCATTGGGCCTGGCGGGGTTGGCGGCGGAGCAATGGAGCCGCTCGGGGCAAACGCTGGAGTCGGCGGCCGAAGCAACGAAAAGGTGGATGTCCGACGCGACGCAAAAGTTCAAGAACGCGCCGGGCGCGATAGCGTCGTTTCTCGCGGAAGGCGTTGGACCTGTTTTCCGCTCCAATCGCGACGACAAGGCGGAACAACGGGACTCGGCGGCCGCCAGCGGAAGAGGCGACGAGTTTCGGCTCTCGGCCGGCGATCGCGCGGCGTCGTTGCAATCTCTGGGAGACAGCCAGGCCATCGTCAGGGCTTTGTCGGCCGCCGGTCCCGGCGACCTCATCGAGCGGCGACGGGGCTTGTCGGTCGCCTACGAAAAACCCGGCGAAGCGCGACGCGCGCAAGTCGACCTCGAGGCGGAGCTGCAGTCCTTCCGCGAAAAAATAGCCGCCGGCAAGGCTTTGCTGGCCGCCAATCCCGGCGACGTGTCGCGGCGGCGGGATTTGGCCGTCGCTCAAGAAAAACTCGGCGACGCTCAGCTCGCCCAGGGCGATCTCGCGGCGGCGCTGCAATCCTTTCGCGACAGTTTCGCCCTCGGCAAGGCTTTGTCCGACGCCAATCCCCGCGACCCCGGGTTGCGACGGGATTTGGCGGTCGCCAACGCAAAGCTCGGCGAAGTTCAGCTTGCCCGGGGCGATCTGCCGGCGGCGCTGCAATCCGACCGCGACAGCTTCGACATCTTCAAGGCTCTGTCGGCGGCCAATCCCAACGACGCCGGCCGGCGGCGGGATTTGGCGGTCGCTCACGAAAAACTCGGCGACGTTCAGCTCGCCCAGGGCGATGCGGCGGCGGCGTTGCAATCCTTCCGCGACGGCGTGGCCTTCAGCAAGGCCCTTTCGGACGCCGATCCCCGCGACGCCGGGCGGCGACGGGACTTGGCGGTCGCTTACGAAAAACTCGGCGACGTTCAGCTCGCCCGGGTCGATCTGGCGGCGGCGGCGCGATCCTACCGCGACGGCTTCGAAATCTTCAAAGCCTTGTCGGACGCCGATCCCCGCGACGCCGGGCGGCGACGGGATTTGGCCGTCGCTTACGAAAAACTCGGCGACGTTCAGGCCGCCCAGGGCGATGCGGCGGCGGCGCGATCCTACCGCGACGGCTTCGAGATCTTCAGGGCATTGTCGGACGCCGATCCCGGCGACGCCGGCCTGCGGCGCGACCTGTTTACGATATGCTTGAGATTGTCCGCCGCGGAGCCGGCGAACGCCCGCGACTATTTGTTGAAAGCGCAGGCGATCGTAAAAGAACTCACGGACAGCGAGCGCTCATCGTCGTTCGACCGCGCCTGGGCCGCTGAAATCGAGCGACGATTCAAGGGACTGGGCGCCGCCCCTGTCGGATCGCCCGGCGCGCAAAAGTGACGACGCCGCGCCGCCATGGGGGCTCGTTATGGCCGGCGCGGGGGCGAGTGGTCAAAATCCAGCGCTTGGCGCCCATAACTGGGAATGGCGCGAGCGGTCGCCGTTGGAGGGCTTTTGATCCGGCGCAGACGTTGGCCTGCCCGAATAGCTCCAAACGAAATCCAGCCTGCCTCGCGTCACTCTCTCGTTAGTGGAGAGGTCCCCGCTTGTAAGAAAATTAAATCCGCTCCAAACTTTATCGAAACCTCGGCGAACGGGGCGTCGATTGATTTTAATTTTGGGAGGTTGAAATGGCCAACGTAATCGTTTGTTGCGACGGGACATGGAACACGGCGGACGAAAGAGATGAGGGTCTTCCGTGCCCAACGAATGTCGCGAAAATATCCAATGCGCTCGCAGATACGGATAGCCAGGGAAACCCACAAAAAAAATATTACCATAGCGGCGTCGGCACGGACGGAAACGTCTTGGCGAAATTCGCAGGGGGAGCCGTTGGCGATGGATTAGATAAAAACATAAAAAGCGCTTACGGCTGGCTATGCCAAAATTATCATGCCGAGGACAACATCTATATATTTGGATTTAGCCGTGGCGCATACACAGCACGATATGTGGCTGGGATGATTTGCTCCTATGGGTTGGCCGATCTTTCAGCGCCCGGGCTCCACGACGACGAAATTTGGAAGATTGTCGACCGCATATTCGACGCTGACAAAAACTGCTCTGATCTCCAAACCCTATCGGACATCAAATTCTTTAATAGGTCTCAAGGGCAGTCTCCCGCGGGAACGACGCCTGTCCATTTCCTCGGCGTGTGGGACACCGTCGGCGCGCTCGGCATTCCGAGCGACATGGCGGTTATCAGTCTACTCGATAGCCTGAAGCCGCATCAATTTCAGAACACGAAACTGAGCGATAAAGTTCTTCACGCTCGTCACGCGGTTGCGATGGATGAACGGCGACAATCTTTCACGCCAACGTTCTGGACCGACCCCGATCACCACCCTGACGTCAAGCAAATATGGTTTGCCGGCGTTCATTCGGATGTCGGCGGGGGATATGTGCAAACCGGTTTATCCGATATCGCGCTCAAATGGATGATCGAAGAGGCGGCAGCGTGGGGGCTGAACTTCCGTTCGAAAATCCTGGATCAATTATCTCCCGATCCTAGAGGCGCGTTGCACGATTCTTGTACTGGCGTCTTCAAGGCGCTGCGAACGCTGCCGAGATGCGTCCCCGCAGTGACGGACATACAACCCGCGGCGTCGGCTTTCCATCCGTCGGTCATTGATCGTTGGTCAAATCCTCCGATCGAACAGTCTCCCTATTGGGCGACCAAGCTATTGCCGAAGGGCGGAAAAATCGTGGTCGACGTTTTCGCGTTGCCCCATTGGAACGAGACCGCCGTCTATCTCGAAGAAGGAGTCGAATACGAATTCAAGGCCGAAGGTCAATGGCTGGATGGATCGGTTAAATGCGATCCCTCTGGCCCAACGAGCGGACAGTTTCAATTTGGCGAGATCGCACAAGCGGCGGGTTCCGCCTTGGGCCAAGCAGAAAAATTATATCAAGCGTTGTCGCACAACACGCAAGCTGATTTTTGGTGGACGAAACGTGTCGAGGCTTACAACTGGTTTGCGCTGATCGGCGTAATCGCCAATGGTTCTGGAACCGACGCGGATGGCGACCCAACGCCGCACGAGACATTCCTCATTGGCAAGGGAACGTCCTACGCGCCGAAAGCAAGCGGATACCTTTATTGTTTCGCGAACGATGCTTGGCAGACTTATGGCAACAATCGCGGGAGTGTGAGTTTAACAATTCAACGAACGTGAGTTGCGCTCGTTTTGATCGGCATTTCGGATCGTGGGCGCCGTGGAATAGAGATTATCGACAAGACGGCGAAGCAGCAGACAACCCAGGCTCAGGACCTATTAAATTGTCGTGAGATGTGATTCAAGGCTTCCGATTCGGGGGGGCTTGATGGGTGATTTGTTTTTGCTGAGCGAACGCCAGATGGCGCGCATCTCTCCGTTTTTTCGACTGGCGCATGGCGCGCCACGCGTCGATGATCGGCGCGTCGTCAGCGGCATCGTCTATGTGATCCGCAACGGCTTGCAATGGAAGGACGCGCCCAAAGGCTACGGGCCGCACAAGACGCTCTACAATCGCTTCATGCGCTGGAGCCGGCTCGGCGTCTTTGATCGCATTTTCGCGGCGCTCGCCGGCCAGGGGCCAAGGCCCGAGCGCATCATGATCGACTCGACGCATCTGAAAGCGCATCGCACGGCGGCGAGCCTTCTAAAAAAGGGGCTGTTCCCCGTCGTATCGGGCGCACGAAAGGCGGCCTGAACTCCAAGCTCCATGTCGTCTGCGACGCCGCGGGCAAACCGGTCGTCATGCTGCTGACCGAAGGCCAGATGAGCGATCACAAGGGCGCGCGGCTAATGCTCGACGCCCTACCGAAGGCGATAGCCCTGATTGCCGACCGCGGCCATCTTCTCGGCAATCTGTATCGCAGCAGCCGTCGCCTTCTATCTCAATCAACGAGTCCTGAGCCTAGAGCCTCGCACCTGTTTTGTCTTCGCGCCAGCCACGACCCCGCGGGTGGCTGTGCAACCCCAACCAGCTCCGCGGCCCGCGCTGGCCCCGAGGCCCACAGAGCGCTAATATTCGAAATGGCTTGGTCACTGGGGGCCGATCATGACCTTCGGAATTGCTTCGGCCACGCGCGGCGTGATGACTTAGGCACTGGAGTATCTGCGGCATGTTCGGAATGTTTGGCCTACGTCTGCCCCGTTTGGCGACCATGCTAATCGCTGGTGCGCTTCTCCTTGTCGCTTTATTCCTTGGCGTCCTCTACCTTTGGTCGCCAAAAGCCACCTTGCGCATAACCACCGGGCCGACTGGCGGCATAGCGGAGCGCTTCATTTCGGCCTTTGTAGCCAACACAACAGCGGCGCATCCCCGTATCCGCTTTGAAACCGTTCCAGTCGCCGATTTGAAAGCCAGCTCCAAAGCGTTGGAGGACGGCAACGTGAACATCGCCTTGGTCCGCAGCGATGTGTCGCCGCCCAACAATGGACAATCTCTGGTCATCATACGGCGGGACGTAATCGCGATTGTTCTTCCACCTGCTTCCAAGATCGACAGCGCGACGCAGCTTGCAGGCAAAACGGTGGCAATTCCACAGGGGCCAGTGCAAGACGAAAATTCACACGCGCTCGATCTGATTCTCAGTTACTTCAATGTGCCGTCAGAAAGGGTGAAGCGCCTCTTCCTCCCGCTTTCGGAAATTGGCGCAGCGCTCCGTGACAAGCGTGCCGCAGCGGCCTTGGCGGTTGGGCCCATCGGACCCGGCCAGGCCGTCGATGTCGTCGTGGCCATCGCCAGAGCGACAAAAGGAACCCCCGAAGTTCTCGCACTGGATGAAGGCGATGCGATTAGCAAGAGGTATCCAGGCTTCGAAGCGATCGACATTCCGCAAGGCGCTTTCAGGGCCCGTCCAGCGACGCCAGACAATGACATCAAGGGGGTAGCAGTAACCTATCGCTTCGTGGCGCCGGTCAGGATGCTAAACGCCGTCGCGGGCGCGATGGCTCGGTCGATCCTTAAGACAAAAGCAAAGCTAATGGCCCTCACGCCTTTGGCGAGCCAAATCGAGGCCCCTGACCCGGACGAAAAGAACCCAATCTTGCCGATCCATCCAGGCGTCGCGAACTATTTAGCCAGCGGAGATCAGAGCTTCTTTGATGAATTCCAAACATATCTTTATGCCATCGGCATTCCTCTGAGCATCATTGGTTCCGCGATCGCCATCGTCTTGGGGTTCTTACGCAGCAGAAAATTGCAGGATGATCAGCAAAGGATTTTTCGACTTCTTGTCATTGCCGACGAGGCGTCAAAAACCAACCCTGTGGAACTTGAGGCCCTGGAACGAGAGTTCAAGGCCATTGTCGCCACCTGCGTCGGCGAACTCGCTGCGGGATCAAGTGGAGCAGATCAGGCCGCGGTGTCGTTAGCCATTGAGCATGCACGGCGTTCAATCGAGGGACAAAAAGCTGCGCTGACTGGTGGTCCTGCTCAAAGAGGAGTTGAGAGCAGCCCGGTAGCGTGATCCGCCGACGCCCGACGCCATTCGGTCCTTCAATCAGTCGCAAGAGAGAAGGATCGGCCTCATGCATGTGACCTGCTGACGCCGACCGAGCAAAGATCGAGAAGTTCAGGTTCAAAAGAGGGCGAGCATTGCAAAGTTGCTCGGCCGCAAAAGGCCTGTTCCCTGGCTGATTATCGAGCGGCCGTGGGCGTCAATCCAGCGACTTGCGGAATCGGAACACGCATGCTGTTAGCGTCGCCGCTCCAAGAACAGTCAAGGCGAGCATCTGCGGCCATAACTCAGCTAAGCCAACGCCCTTCAAGAAGGTTCCTCGAATTACTACGAGATAATAGCGGACTGGGTCTATCAACGTCAGCCATTGCAAAGCGTCAGGCATGCTCGATATCGGAAAGCTGAATCCAGACAGCGTGAACATCGGGTTGACCACGAAGAAATTCGTCACAAAAGCCTGTTGTTGGGTTTTGCACAGCGTCGAGATTAATAGACCAATGCCAAGTACGGAGAAGAGGTAGAGTGATGTTCCGAGAAGCAGCGTCAAGGGGTTTCCAGCGAAGGGGACCTTGAACCATAGCGTCGCGATGGCCGCGATCAGAGCCACCAGGGCGAGCCCGATAAAGAAAAACGGGATCGCTTTCCCAATGACGAATTCGAGCGGCCTCACCGGCGTCACCATGATCTGTTCAAGAGTGCCAACCTCGCGTTCGCGCACAACGGCGAACGACGTCAGGTTCACCACGATCACCAATGTTAGAGTCGCGATCACGCCGGGCACGAAAAACCAACGGCTATTGAGGTCAGGATTATACCAGGGGCGCGGCTCGATGACGACCTGAAAGAAACGCGCCCCATGCTCGCCATGCAGTCTTTGAGCGAGATCGGTCGTGTTCTCCGTCGCGGCGGCAATTTGAGGGGGAGCGGACTCGCCCATGCGATAACCTCCTTCATGATGTAGGAGATCACTCTCTGCAGAGATTCGATTTTCGAGAAACCCACTGCGCCAAGCCGGGGGCCATGGGAACGTCAAGGGTAAGCGGCACGGCAAACCTATCTGCCGATGTTTATGCATGACGAGGGTCGCATCGTCACCGAGGACTGGACTATCGGCTTCATGCTCGGCTTCGGAAAGCGAGTGAACCCCTGGACCAAATCATGCTCTCCGACTTCCGGTCTACCCTCGCGCCGATCTTGTCGGTCAATCCGTTGGGCCGCAACATGATGCCCGACGTGTCGGAAGCCGAACTTGACCGGACCAAGGCGACCGCTCACTTTGTGATCGCCGATGTCGTCACCGCTCTATATCGGCATTGCACTAGGGATCGTTCCGCCAGCCGACGCTTGGCAAGATTGCGCGCAGGGCGCCGCGATCTGCAAGCCTAAACGAAGGGCCGTGGGATTGCCGTGCCGCTTACTTATGTGAGTCGTCAGCGGGGTGAATGATGTGGCAGAAAGTTCTTTTGGGTGTCGAGCGGCGTCGTCGATGGTCCGATGCGGAGAAGCTGAGGATCATCCTGGAAGCTCCGGCGGCAGGCGTCGATCGGTCTAGAACGTTGGAGCAAAAGATGAGCGATTATATCTGCCGCTGCGGTCAAGCGCATATCCTTGGTCGTCGAGGAGCGATTTCACTCTTGATCCGCGCAGCGCTCGGAGGGATGATTTTTAATGCTGCGCCAGCCTTTGCGAAGGCGGTGCGATTGCCGATTCGCCCTGAGGATGAAAGCTTCATGCGCTTGGCGATCGCGGAGGCCGCTAAGGCCGATCTTCCTTTCGGAGCCGTCATCGTGCGTGACGGCAAAGTTCTTTCGACGGGCCGCAATCTCGGCAAAACAAACAATGATCCGACGGCGCACGGAGAAATGGTCGCTATCCGCCAGTTTGTCGCTGAGAGGCCCGCTGCGGAACTCGAGGGCGCGACAATCTACACCTCGGGGGAACCTTGTCCGATGTGCATGAGCGCGATTTTGTGGTGCCGATTTAGCCGAGTGGTCTATGCCGCCTCTATTGATGAGCTCGCGACGCAATTAGGGCAAATCATGTTGTCGAGCCGCAAGGCCGCCGATGCGGCGCCTTTTGCCAACATCGCCATAACGGGCGGCGTACTCTCCCCTGAAGCGCTGGCTTTGTTCCGACGGAATTAGGTGGCCAAGCGCCACGTGGTAGCCAACCCGCCAAAACCGTGTTGACAACTTCGAGGCAAACCCTTTTCAACAAAGTGAATGTTGACACTCATGGTCAATCTAACTCGTTGAAATATATATGTTAGCACGCGACTGTTAATCGCTGGGTCGTAGGTTCGAGTTCTGCTCGGGGAGCCAAGGGAATCAATTGCTGATAAGATCGTCTGAGCGGCAAAGGCCTTTTCCTCGGCAACGCCCCGGACAACATTCGAAAAATTTCGTTGTCCCGGCCCCTCCCCTCCCCTGACCATCGTCCCGCCCAAAATCGTCGACCTGCAATCCCGAGGCGTCGCTGGCGCGTGGACGGCTTTGCGACGAGCGCTATTTAGATGGGGGCTTAATCACATTGTGGGAGGAGCTTATGAAACGATCGTTCGTAATCCTCGTGATCGGCGTCGCTGTTGCCTGCGGGTCGGCGGCTGTCGCCGAAACGATTGGCGCGCACAAGGTCATCCTGCCGCAGGACATCAAATGGGGACCGACTCCCCCCTCCTTGCCAGCCGGGGCGGAGGCGGCGGTGCTCTATGGCGACCCGGCAAAGGAGGGCATGTTCGCGCTTCGGATCAAGGCGCCGAAAGGCTATCGCATCCCTCCGCACATGCATTCTAAACCCGAGGTTCTCACGGTCATCTCGGGCAAGTTCAGTTTAGGCTTGGGGCCAGCGGCGGACCGCGCCGCCGTCGAATCCTTGCCGGCTGGCGGGTTCTCGTCGATGCCATCCGGCGTCGTCCATTACGTCTTCGTCGACGAAGAGTCGGTCGTTCAGATCAACGCGATGGGGCCTTGGGACATCGATTACGTCGACCCAAGGAATGATCCTCGTCTAAATGTGGCGCCGTCACAATAGCTAAAGGCTGACGGTCGACGCTTCGCGCCCCAAGGGGCCAGACGTCAAAACGGCCCATCGCCGGATCCGGGCGGGTCGCTTTCTGGAGTCGGACCATCGGGAGCCGTTCGCTTGCTCAAAGAATTGCGCGGCTATTGGCGGGTGCGGCGGCCATCGGCGCAAGCCCTCCGGCGTCAGATTCTCGGCGATCGTCATCAATGCGTCCGCGATCTTGACGATGATGCGCGCAAGCCTGATGCGCGAAATGCGGACGACGAGACATGGCGGGCTGGGGCGCGAGATTATGGTCGTCATGGTCACGCCTCCGGGTTGAAGTGAACATCGTGCGCGACCGGAATGGAGCCATGACAATCGATCTCGAACGGCTGGCCTGGAATGAGGCGCTTTTCATAGGCGTGCAGATGGCGCAGCTGCGCCGGCAATGCGGCGTCGTTCGCGCATGGCGTTGCAGCAAGACCGTAGCGAACGTCATCGGCGCCCCACGCGGCCCTGTGGCGCTTGATCGTTGCGTAGATCGGGGCCACCTGCGCGTTTCGGCTTGCGCGACGGCGCTGCGGAGGCCGGCGAAGACCGCGCCAGCGGAGCCGGCCGGGAGAAAGCCACGGCGGCGCGGATCATCCTCAGGCGGCGCGGCGACGGTGTGGGCGGCATTTGATCTTTGCATGACTCTGCTCCTGTTTTGGGCAATCCAGGGCGTTCGCCGAAACGGGATGTTTTTTGGCGTCGGCGCCAGATTGATAACTTTCATATCTTATGATATGAAAGTTATCATATGATCTGGAGTATATCGCTATGCAATCAAGTGAATGGAAGCCAATCACTGGAGCCCAGCTGCGAGCCGCTCGCGCTTTGCTCCGTTGGAGCGCCGACGACTTGGCCGAAAAAAGCAAGATTGGCGTGGCGACCATCCGCCGGGCAGAAAGCACGGATGCGCTGTTGGGAGTGACGGCCGCAAATGAATCGACCATCCGCGCCGCCTTCGAATCGGCCGGCGTGATCTTCGTCGACGAAAATGGGGAAGGCCCCGGCGTCAGGTTGCGGAAGGGTAGCGCGAGCGGCGCCACGGCAGCGTCCATCCCGCTTGAAGACTTGAACGCCGAGAATGACGAATAGCGGCGGCGCCCCAAGAGAATGGCGGCGGGAGGCAGGACAATGACAGACACTCAGCCCTCGATCGAGGAAGCCGACTGGATCAACGCCAATTCGCCCGCCGAAGGTCAGTTGGTCCAAGTCCGTGCGCAGGATGGCCACGGGTTCTATATCCTGCCTTTCGTCGTCGTCTTTCGGGATGACGATTGGTGGAACGCGCGGACGGAAGAGCGGCTGGAGTGCTATATCGCCGCGTGGAGGCCCTTGAACGGCTTACCGCATACGCCATGATATCCTCAGCGTTCTGAATCTGCCGGCGTCATGTTCATCGCAGCACGCGGCGGCGGCGCGGACCCGAGATTGAGGAAGGTCGGGGAGAGAAAACGACAGTGCTACGCCGCGTCGACGGGAGCCAGCGCGGCGCGGCTTGTTCTGTCAGCAAAGCCTATGTCATTTCTTAGACGCCTTTGTATTTTTCCAACATTTTTGAAGTGGTTTGATGAACCCTTTGGCGTCGTCAGTCGCTTGAGGAGCTTCAAAGCAAGTCGTATCGCCTTGTACAATATCTAATGGTTGCAATCCACTTCCTTTTAGACATTCCTCGACATATGCCCCAAGCGCAAAGCGTTTCTTTTCTCCCACAAGAGGTGAGTTCTCCATCACACCATGAGCATCTAATTGGCATTCGGTAAGAATCTGCCCCATAACATCGTCCTTATCTTTTGATTCTCCTCCGCACCCAGATAATAACGCTGCGCTTATTACAAAAGCGAAAATAGACACTCGACTTGAGTTGCCGTGCATGGTCCTCTCCCTCCCCAATTCTTGATCGCTGACTTTCCGAAGCAACGATGCGATTAAGCATAGAGTGTTCGGTCCTTGGATCAAGTTGAGGCGGAGCCCATGCGGTAGCACGACTTTCGGGCCGACGCCTGCTCCCCGCTCCGTGGCGCGACCAATGAGCCTTTTGCCCTCGTCCCCGGGCGCTTCGCCAGCGCGTCCAGCTCCACGCCCTTGTCGAGAGAGAATCCGCTGACGGCGGCGAGGTCCTCGCCGAGGGCTTCGTCGCGTGCCGCGGCGCGTTCGACGGTCGCCCTTAATGGCGTGGGCGCCCCCAGTTCCCGGGCATCCAGGCGTCATATGGCGGCCGTCGTGAAATCGGCCATCCGACGAAGGGCTAGCGGCGCCGCAGAGTTTGGGCGCCAGAAGAAGGCAGCCATGACGGACACGCCATATGGCTCCAGGCGCCAGAGCGACTCCTATGTTTAGGAGCCGATCCTGAAAGAAATTGATTGGTGTGGATCGGGTGCGATTCCCTGGACGCTGCATGATTCGCTTGGGAGCGCCCGATGTGGAAACCGGAACATCGCTTTGCCGTCGAGCGTTGCCGCCTTCACTGTTCCTCCGATCTCACCGCGCCGATCGGCGTCTGGACCTCGCGCCGATTTACATGCGCGAGCGAGATGCGCTCCGGGTGCGACGCTTTGACTTACAAGGCAATGCTTGCGCGGGCTGCTTTTTTCTCCCTAGTATCCGCGACAAGTTCGGCGGCGCCTTCATGCGTTGGCGCCCCGACGGAAGCGCTGGGAGCTCAAGTCTGGGAGGGCTGCATGAACGAGAGCGCGGCGACTTTTATTGCGCCGATCACGCTGGTGCTTGGGGCCGGCTTCGCGGCCATCGGGCTTCTGTCCATGATCAATCTGCATTTCTTCAAGACCCGCATTCAAGGGGTGCTCTCGCTGGCCGTTGGTCTCGCGTTTCTCGTCGCAACCGAGGCGCTCTTCGTCACGGGCAGCGGCACAGGCCGCTATTTTGATGGCCAGCAGGCGGACGTCACCGATTGCGAATATGAAGCGGAGCAGGTTTTCCCGCTCGACCGCCACACGGGCAATAACGTCATTCCAAACCATATCAAACAGTGCATGGAGCGGCTCGGCTACGAATGGACGGCCCGACACGAGCATTGCCAAGAGGCGCCGCTGGCGACCAACACTTTCTGCTATCTTCCTAGAGGCTCCTTCGACCGCACGCTTGTCGCATTTCAAATGAAATTCGAATAAGGCGCCGCCTGCGCGGCGCCTAACTTGACCGGCCGTGGACGACGCGGCCTGGCCCGAAATAGATCCTATGCAAATGCAAGTATCAAAACATTTCATCTCCAGCGACGGCCTTAGGAGGAGGCGGGCTTCGGAAGGTGAATCGCTTCGGCGCACTTATGCGCCCTGTATTGAAACGGCTTACATAGGTCCATTCCGACCACAGCGTTTAAAAAATCGCCTGCGGCCGCATTTATTTATTGCCGTCTTAACCTACTGACTTAAAATGGCTTCCGTCCGCGCGACCGACGGACGCGCGGAAGGTTGGCGAGGCGGCGCCGTCACCGCGTCGAGCGTCCGCAAAAATGCTGCGGTGCGCTCAATCTGCTCCGACAAGTTTCTTAACGGTCCCGGTGAGCGAGCCGACGGCCCGCTGGGCGCTTTGGAAAATTCCGTCGACATCCGCGGCGGCGGGCGCGGGTTGGCGCGCGTCGTCGGCCGGTTTGGCGGCCGAAGGCGCGACCGATTTGCCGGCGATCGGCTTGGCGGCCGGGTTCGCGGGGCGGGTGGCGGTCCGCTTCTTCGCCGGCTTCGCAGCAGGAGGACTTTTTTCGCTGGGCGCGTCCGTTGTGGTCGCAACCGCAGGGGCAGGCCCGATTTGCTCGGCTGTCGGCGGCGGCGCTGTCGTCGAGTTGGGGGCTGGGGCTGGGACGCTCACTGGCGGCGGCGGCGCGGCGGCCGCTTGCGGCGTTGGGTCGGCGGGGGCGACCAAGTCCACGTGCGGCGTTGTGTCGGGCGCCAGCGAGCCGTCGGGCCGGATCGTCGAAACATACACCTCGCTGGTTGCGGGGGCGGGGGCGGCTGCGAGCCCATCGAGCGGCGCCTTGGATGGCGCCGCGGAGCTTGCCGACCCGACGGGCTGCGCGGCGTCATTCTCCTGCGCAGGCGTGATCGCTTGTTGCCGCGCAGGTGCGATCACTTGCGTTTCGGGCTCGAACGCAGCGCTATCCTTCTCCGCGAAAAGCGCGCTCCAATCCGGAAGCGTCGCGACCATGGCTCCGACGAATACGGTCAAGACAAGCGCCCCGAGAGCCAGAAGCAGACTTCGCGAGGTCAGCTTTCCGGAAGAGTGACCGATAGGAGGTTTCCCTCTGCCGGCGACGGCCGCTTTGCGGTCCCCTGCGACGGTCCGTGCAGGCTGCGCGTTCACCGGCTTCGCCGACTGGCGATCGACAGTCCAGTCAGGGGCGCTAGCGCGGCGCAAGTGCTCTTCGAACGCCCGAACACCCTCACTAAGTTGTTGTTGATCTAACAGCTTAGTCATGTAATCACACTCCGGTTGCGTTTGCCCCAACGACAGCTCAAACCAACCCACGCCAAGAGCAAACGCGCTTCATAGCTCCGCAAACAAAATCTCCGCCCTGATTTCGTTCCGGAAAAACCGCCGCCAACGGAAATAGACGCTGTATCTTTTATCGTGATTATCCTTGCAGTTCGTTAACGTAACAAAGACCCTAATTGTGGCCGATCTTTGCAACGGCTTAAACGCAAGCGGAAAAATCTTGGGCTTTCGGCGAAAGCTGGAGCGCCTCGTCACGCTCCGGGAATTGAATTCTTGCAACCCCGTCAGCGCCCAAGCGCGCGCAAAAAAAACCGCTCCGGTCCAACCGAATATTTGTTTTGACGCGTTTCATTAACGCAAACGGGCATCGACTTTGCTCGAAAAGGCTCCAATAGCGGCGGGAGATCGCCGGCTTTGCGCCGGGAGGCCGTCCCCGCGATGTTCCGACCAAGAACTCGGCGCGGCCCGAATGACGCGGCTATGGCTGCGTCGCCGCCGCCGCCAGTTCGCAGATGGCGCAGGGCTGTTCGGACTCCGGCGGAGTGAACACGGGCGAGGTCCAGCCGCCGCCCAAGGCCACGATCAGCGCCAGCGACGCCTGAAGCCGCCGCGTCCGCAGGATGACCGCCTGGCGCCGCGCCTGAAGCGAATCCGATTGCGCCGTTTCGACCTCGATATAGTTCACCGCGCCTTCCGTATAGAGCTTTATCGCCACATCCAGCGTTTTGCGCGTCGCTGTCACGGCCGCGTCTATGTCCTTGGCCTCGCGCGCGAGGTAATTGATTTGCGCCAATGCGTCTTCGACTTCCTCGATCGCCCTCAGCACCTGACCGCGATATTGCGCCACGGCCTGGAGGTAAGCGGCCTCCGCGTCGCGCAGATCCGCCGTATGCGCGCCGCCGTCGAAAATCGGCAACGTCATCGACGGCCCTAGCGACCAAACGCTGTTGCGCCAATTGAACAGGCTCACGCCCGTATCCTGCGTTCCGCCAGAAAGATTGATCGTGAAGCGGGGGAAGAAGGCCGCCCGCGCCACGCCGATCGTGCGGTTCGCGCTCGCCGCGCGCCGCTCGGCGGCGGCAATGTCCGGTCGGCGCTCCAGCAATTGTGAAGGCGCCCCGACGGGAATCTGTGGAAAGGCCACGAAACGCCCCTTCGCCGGCAGCGAAAAGCCCGAGGCGGGCATGCCGATAAGCGTCGCAATCGCATGTTCGAGCAAGGCGCGCCGCGCTTGTAGCTCTGGGATTTGCGCCTTGACGAAATCGAGCTGCGCTTGCGCCCGCGACTCGTCGGCCGGCGAAGCAATGCCGCCCTTCACCCGCCGGCGCGTAAGCTCCAGCGTGACGCCATAAGCGGCAGCGATGTCGCGCAACAGCGCGATTTCGGCGTCGACCCCGTCGAGCGCGATATAGTCGCGCGCCAGTTCAGCTTCGATGCTCAATTCGATCGCCGCCAGATCGGCTTCAGAGGCCTCCGCCTGCGTCGCGCCGGCCGCGGCGATATTGCGTACCCGGCCCCAGAGGTCGATCTCGTAGCTCGCCTGAAGGCCAAGCTGATTGTCGCCGTAATGCTCCGGCGTATTTATGGGCACGCCGTGCGACAGCGCGTCCCGGACGTAATCCGTGTTGGTCGGCAGGGCGTTGGAGGTGCGCATCGGCCGATGCGTCGATTCCTTGTTGGCCGTGATCTGGCCAGCCATATTGACCGTCGGCGACAGCCCCGCCATCGATTTGGCGGCGAAGGCGCGCGCGCGGTCCATCGTCGCCAGCGCCGTCGCAACGTCCTGGTTGCCGGGCCGCACCTGCGCCTCGAGCCTGCCGAGACCCTGATCCTTAAAGACGCTCCACCATGGACCGCGCGGCCGCAGATCGGCCGGGTCGGACGAAAACCACTGCGGCTCGCCCGACGCCGGCTTTTTGCCGGCCGTTTTGGCGATCTCGCTCCCGGCGCCCGCCGCCTCCTTGAAGACCGTGGGCGTCTCCATGGCCGGCGGCTGATATTGTGGCGCAAAATTGCAACTGCCCAAGCCAACGCCCGCGCAGAGCGCCACCGCCCAAGGCGCACAAAACTTCATTTCGCCGCCCCTTGCGCGGCCTTCTCGTCCTGTTCTCCCTTTACGCGCACGACCTCACCGTCACGGATTGACTGCCACGGCGATCTGATCAGGCGATCCTTCGGCGTCAAGCCTGTGGAAACCTCCAGCGTCGTGCCGAGATCGCGCGCGATGGCGATCGCTTGGAGCCGGACGCGGTTCTGGTCGTCAAGCGTCGCGACTTGCGGCTTGGCGTTCAGAAAAATCAGCGCGCTCGCGGGAATCGAGAGCGGCGCGCCCTCGGGCGGCAACTGGAGCCGGATTTGCGCAAAGGCGCCCGGCATCAGCGCGCCGTCGCGATTTTCCGCCTGCAATTGCACCAGCAGCGTGCGCGAATTCCGAGCGATCGCATTGGCGTTGGCGACAATCCTCGCCTCGAATTCGCGTCCGGGATATTGCGGCAGTCGTAGCCGCGCCACGAGCCCCATCGTCATTTTTGCGGCGTAGACCTGCGGCACGCTGGTGTAAACACGCATTGCATGTATGTCGGCGACGCGGAATAATTCGCGCCTGCCCGCGCCGGCGTCGACCAGCGCGCCGATATCGGTGTTGCGCGCCGTCACGACGCCGTCGAAAGGCGCTGTGAGCTGCAAATAATCCTTGAGCACCTTTAGATGGTCGAGATTGGCCTTGGCCGCCTCCGCGGCGGACGTTTTGGCGGTCAAGTCGTGGGTCTTTTCGTCCGTGCTCTGGAGCGAGACGGCTTTTTGATCGCGCAGCGTCGTCCAGCGCTTGGCGGTGATGCTGGCAAGGCCCGCCTGCGCCACGCTGAGCCCCAGTTCGCCCTTGGCCTGCTCGACCTGCTGTTCGAGGTCGGGCGCGTCGATCACCGCCAAAACATCGCCCGCCTTCACGCGGTCGCCGATGTCATGGGCCCAGCTCTTCAAATAGCCGTTGACCCGCGCATAGATCGGGGCGTCGTAGAAAGCCTCCACATTAGCCGGCAGGATCAACTCCTCCACGGCGGTGGACACGTGCGGCGTCACCAGTTCGACAGTCGGCGTCGCCGCCTCCAACGTCAGTTTCGTCAACTCGGCCTCGCGCGCGCGGCGCGACAGAACGCCCCAGATCGCCAGCGCCAGCGCCAACAGCGCCAATCCGATCAGCCAGCGCCGCGCCTTGCGCGCCAACGCCGCCTGAGCCTGCGGATCCGGCGGCGCCATATGGGCGGGATCATAATGCGACATGGGCCTGTCCTTGCGTCTTGCGGCGCGCCAAAAATCCATGGGCGAGGCTGATCAGCACCGGCAGCAGAAGCAGCGTGGCGGTGGTGGCGAAGGCCAGACCGCCGATCACCGCGCGTCCCAGCGGGGCGTTTTGTTCGGCGGAAAGCGCCATGGGCCCCATTCCGATGATCATCGCCAGCGCCGTCATCAGAACGGGCCGAAAACGCGTCGCCCCCGCCGCCGCCGCCGCGTGAACGGGTTCGTCGCCCGCGTCAAGCCGCTCGCGCGCAAAGGCGACGATCAGATTGCTGTTGGCGGTGGCGACGCCCATGCACATGATGGCGCCGGTCAGGGCCGGCACGGACAGCGTCGTGCCGGTGAGAAACAATATCCAGACAATGCCGGCGAGCGCCGTCGGCAGAGCGCAGACGATGAGGAACGGGTCGAGCCACGACTGGAAGTTCACGACGATCACCAGATAGACAAACAGCACGGCGAGCGCCAATCCAAGCAACAGTTCAGCGTATGCGCTGTGCATCGTCGCATACTGGCCCCGCAGCACGATCGTCGAGGCCGCCGGCGCCTCTTGGCGCGTCTCCTTGAGGATCGCCTCGATGTCGTCGGCGACGGCGCCGAGATCCCTCTCTCTCACTCCAGCGTAAATGTCGAACGACGGCTGCGCGTTATAATGGGTGACGATGCCGGCGCTCCAGCCGCGCCGCAGCGCCGCTACGCCCCCCAAAATCTGCGGCGGATCGCCGGTGGAGACCGGCAGATCGTACAGTGCCGCAAAATCGGTCAACCAATATTGCGGCTCCATCGCGATGAGCGGATAGGAGACGCCGTTCCTTGGGTCGAGCCAGAAATTCGGCGCGCTCTGAAAACTGCCAGCCAGCGGCGTTTGCAGCGCCAGCGTCACGTCCTTTTCGGAAAGTCCGACCTCCTGCGCCAGCGTGCGGTCGACATCGACAGAAAGCGTCGGCAGGTTGTCGGCCTGCTGTATGCGCGGATCGGCAATCCCGGGCACTCGCGAGACGCGCTCGAAAATCTTTTCGACGTATGCGCGGTTCTCGTCGCGCCTAACGCCAATCGCCTGAATGTCGAGCGGCGCAGGCAGGCCGAAGTTCAGAATTTGCGTCACTATGTCGGCCGGCAGCATCGCAAAGGTCACGCCGGGAAATTCGCGCGGCAGCTTTTCGCGCAATAGCTCCATCATCGGATTGGAGTTTGAAACTTGGTCGGGGTCGAAAGTCAGCATAAGATCGGCGTCAGTCGCGCCGATCGTACCGGAGTTGTTGTAGCTCATGTTGATGCCGCTGACCGGCAAGCCAATGTTGTCGACAATGCTCGAGAGCGTTCCTTTCGGCAAAATCTCGCGGATTTTCGCCTCAATGCGGTCGCAAAGCGCGCCGGTCTCCTCGATTCGCGTGCCCATCGGCGCGCGCACATGCATCCTTATCTGGTTGCTCTCCGCGTCGGGAAAAAAGTTGCGGCCAAGAAACGGCGTCAGGCAAAGCGACAAGGCCACCGCCGCCATGAAACCCGCGACGAAGCGGCGCGGCGCCGCGAGCGCCAGAGCCAGAAAATGCACATAGGCGCTCACCAAGGCTTCAAAGCGATGTTCGAAGGAGATCTGAAGGCGTGTCAGCGCCGTTACGAATTTTCCCCGCGGACGCGGGCCGTGTTTTTCTTCCTCCTCCTTGAGCCTCTGCTGCTCGCTGAGGAAATAACGCGCCATGGTTTCGACCAGCGTGTAGGTCAGAATATACGAGGCGATCATCGCGAAGACCACCGCCTCCGCTAGCGGCCGGAACAGATGGCCCGCGACGCCGCCCAGCAACAGCATGGGCGCGAAGACGATGATGATGCAGAACAGCGATACGGTCGCCGGCGAGATGATCTCCTTGGCGGCTTTCACAATCGCGTCGTCGATCTTCTCGCCGGCCTCGAGATGACGGTTGACGTTTTCAATCGTCACCGTGGCGTCGTCGACCAATATGCCGACCGCGAGCGCCAGCCCGCCCAAGGTCATCACATTGATGGTTTCGCCAATCGCCGCAAGCGCCGCCAACGCCGCCAAAATCGACAGCGGAATCGAAATGGTGATGATGATCGTAGAGCGCCAACTGCCCAGGAACAGCAGGATCATCAGGCCGGTCAGCGTAGCGGCGATGAGCCCTTCGCGAATAACGCTCGTCACCGCGCCGGAGATGAAGGCCGATTGATCGCCGACGACCGTCAGCTCGACGCCCTCCGGCAGCATCAGGCGAAGCTTGGGCAGAAGTTTCTTGACGCCGGCGATCACCTCCAGCGTCGAGGCAGAGCCCGACGTCTGGATCGGCATCAGCGCCGCCAGCCCGCCGTCCACCCGCACCATATTGATCTGCGGCGGATTGCCGTTGTGCACATAGCTCACGTCGCGCAGATAAATGATCGTTCCATCGGCGCGCTTGATCGGCAGATCATTGAGGGTCTCGATCTCCTCCGGCGCGTCGTTGATCAACACATTATATTCGAATTCGCCGATTTTCTGCGTGCCGACCGGCAGAATGAGATTTTGTCGCGCGATCGCGTCAACGATGTCTTGTGGCTGGAGCCCCAGAGCCAGCAACTTTTCCTGATTGAGATCGACGCGGACCTGGCGCACCTTGCCGCCATAGGGAAAGGGTATCGCCGCGCCTTGAATCGTGGTCAGCTGCGGCCTGATGAAATTTTGCGCCGTGTCGTTCAGTTCGACCTCGGTGCGGGTCTTGCTGGAGAGGGCGAGTTGGATCACCGGCACGGTCGAGGCGTTATAGACCATGACCTGCGGCGGGGTTATGCCGGGCGGCAAGTTTTTTAGAACGGTTTGCGAGGCCGCCGACACCTGCGCCACGGCAAGGTCGATCTTCACCTTGGGCTGGAAATAGATTTTCGTCACACCAAAGCCAAAAAAGTTCTGCGACTCAATATGTTCGATGTCGTTAACGAGCGTGGTCAGCGCCAGTTCATAGGGATAGACGACGCGGCCCGACATATCGTCCGGCGCAAGGCCGACATAAGTCCAGATCACGCTGACGACCGGAATGCCGATGGCGGGAAAGATATCGGTCGGAGTCTTCAGCGCCGCGATGGTTCCCAGAATCAGGATCACCAAGCCGAGGACCATGAAAGTGTAGGGGCGTTTGAGCGCAATAAGTACCAGCGCAAGCATATGGCGCAAATCTCCCCGGCGCGGCGCAGGCGCCGCCAGCTCAAACGCCGCCTTGGCCGCGCCCGGGAGCTTCTATCATGGGGGCGCTTGGCCGGACAATTAAATGATAATTAGCAAACTATAATGCGCCCGACATCCCCGTTATGGCGTGAGGAAACGCGGGCCGCCCTCCAGTCGAAGGCGGCCCGCGCCGGCTTACAGGGCAATATCGTGGCGCTGTGCGCCAGGACGCGGGGCGCGGGACGTTCCGGAACGCGGCCGAATCAGCCGCTGGCGAGGAACTTTTCCATATACACGCGCTCTTTCGGCACGCCAGCTTCCGCAGCGGCGGCGAAAGCCGCATCGATCATGCCGGGGGGGCCGCACAAGTAAATGTCGGCCTGGGCGCCGCCGCCGTTGAGTTCGGCGCGAAGCACATCGATTACAGTCCCCGTGGCGATGCCGTTCTCCGCGGCTCCCTCGACAACGGCGACCCGCAGGTCGAGATTGGCCATCTCGTTCGCTAGGGACTTCAATTCCTCTAGATAGAATAATTCGTCGCAACGCGTCACGCCGAACAGCAGTTTCGCCGGCCTCGCGTCGCCCTCGATTTTCATCTGCCGGATCATCGACAGAACCGGCGAGAGACCGGTTCCGCCGCCAACGAAATAACGCGCGCGCGGGCCGTTGTCGTGCAGACCAAAGGAACCTGCAGGTCCGCGCAAATTAAGTCGCATGCCCGGCTTCGCCGTGGTGGTGAGGAACTTCGAGAAGGCTCCGTCCGGCAAAAGCCTAATGAAAAACTCCAGCGCGCCATCGGCTGACACCGACGCCATCGAATAGGACCGTCGCGTATGCGTGTCGGGAATTTCGATGTCGACGAACTGGCCCGGCGTAAAATTCAGCGAAATCGGCGACTCGCCGCCGGCGGTCAGAACCTGGACCACCAACCGCGCGACATTAGAGGAAACCTTGTCGCACGATATGATCTCGCCGAGCCAATTGGTTTGAATCGCTTGGAAGCTGATGCGATCATATGTGTAGGGCACCTGAATATGGAGATCGCTGCGAGGATAGGTGCGGCAGAGCAAAACTTTGCCCTCCTCTTCCTCGTCGGGAGGAAGCGCCTGGACCTTCACGTCGCCGAGCTCGTAGTCCCCGTCCGTGCAATCGCCCTTGCAGGTCGCACAACCGCCGGCGCGGCAAGACGCAAGCAAGATCACGCTCTGGCGAAGGCCCGCCGAAATGACATCTTCATTGGGGCCACATTCGAACGAGGTCGTTTCCCCATCTTCGGTCTCGATAACAATCTGGTACATTCGTCTATCGTCCCGTGTCTGCTAGAATTGCGCCGCGTCACGCTTCTGGCTTAAGCGGTTGCGGGGTTCCGATTCCGCGCAGCAGCGCTTGGATTTCTTCCGCGTTGTCGCCGGGGGTCGCCTTCGCGACATCCTGCCGCCGAAAGAAACTGACGACGTGAGAGACCGCCTCTCTTGCCGATTCCTCCGACAACGAACATCCCTCCTGAACGAATTCGCCGTCGCGCAGGATTTCCCAACGCCACATGTATTCGAGGTCTCTGACGTAAGCGACGTAGCGCGCGTCGGCATGGATCAGCACGCCCTCAAGGTCGAGATCCCCGCCGAAAATATCGTCCTGCAGACCGCCAACCGCGCTCTTGTCGTCGCCTGCTTCGCTCGTTTTACAGATCGGCTCCATCGTCGCCTCCGCATGAGAAAACGGTGTCCGGGCGACAAGCCCGGACACTCAAATTGTCCTAGCTCGCCGGGGCGTCAGGATTGCAGATGCAACACCTTCACGCCGCGCTCTTTACGCAGACCCTCTAGCGGCGTCGCGTAATAGTCGGTGTTGCGCAGCTCCATCAGAACCGTGCCGAGCGCCGCGTCGGTGCGCAGGAACACATTCACCGGGAGAACCGGCGGCTTATAAAGCTGCCGGAACTCGACATGAACACGCTCCGCCTCGTATTTGGTCTTGGCCGCCTTAATTTTGGCGACCCAAACCGCTTCCACGCCGGCGGCGTCTTCGCCGGTCGTCGCCTTGGTGATCAAATCGGCCGCGCTAAGCTTCTCCGTTTTCAGGAGCGAGAGCTTCTCCTCGATCCTGCGCTCGATATATTGATAATCGACGTTGAGATCATAGCTCTTGCGGAACGGCGTGGAATGGTTGAGACGGAAGTCCTGAATGAACTTCGTCGCCGCTTCCACGGTCGTCAGCTTCGCGATCTTGCTTTCCCACTCCGTGCGGGTGGCATTGTCACGGATTCTTTCTGCTTTCGCCATTTGAGGCATTCCTTATCGATGGACCCGACAGGTCAGATGTCCGTCAGGGCGCGATCGAGGCCCATGAGTTCGGAGGTGATGGTGAATTTGGCGCCGAGCGTATAGGCCCGGCCCACGGTCGACGACACATTCACGAGGAGATCGTAAACTGAGAACGGCTTGCCGAGCATATCGGCGGCTTCGGCGGAGTCGATCTCGATGGATCCGTCAGCCTTGATCCACCAGAATCCAGCCTTGTCCTCGACAACGATCGACGGATTCTTCGCCTTGCCTTCCTTGAGGATGATGTCCTCGACAATGGCGTCGATCTCATCGCTCTTCATAAGAACGAGCACGACCGCGTTGGACTCGTGAACGACCTGGTTTTCCTCGGCGAAAAACTCGTCCGCGAAAGCCTTGCCGGTTTTTTGCATGATGCCGGCGTTGTATGCATTCTGTGCTGTGGACATTGACTTTTTCCTTATTTCCTGAGGCCGGCGAGAACGGCGTCGACCTTCTGGCCGACATCGACTTTGTAGCCAATCTTGTCGGCGTAATCGGTCTTCCAGTCGCCGAACACGCGGTGCAGCGCCTCGCTGACGCCAGCGCGATCAGTCGCCCCAGCGACGCTTTCCACCTTCGCGTAAATACCGACGAAGTCCTTTAGAGCAGCCACCGATTTCGCAAGATAGTGATCGGTCCAGGCATGCAAGAAGACGCGGTTGTGGCCGCCAAATTCCGGATCGTCGGCAAGGCAGTAGACGAACAGATCGTCGATGGCGCCACGCGTGATCTGGAAATAGGTTTGCGACTGCGCCGTGAAGAAAGGCGTTAGCGTGTCGCCGTTGACCGTGGCTAAGCGCTGGAAAAATTCGCGACGGGCAAACTGGCCGAAGGTCGCGTCATATACTGCGTGCCCAGCCCAGAGAATTTCGTTCCAGTCCTGAATGCCTTGCCAGATCTCCTCGACGGCCCCGCGGGCGCCGGCGTAGACAGGGTCCGTCGTCCAGATTTTCTTCGGAACGTCGGTCGAAGCGTCGAAGCCGGGAACGAGCTTGGCGATGAACAGACGCTCCATCTGGATCATCTGCGCATTGTCGACCTTATCGAGACCGGCGAAAGTCGCGGACTGGCGAATTACGTCGGACAGGCAGTCGCGCGCAACCGACGAATGCGAGTTGAACAGCCCATATTCGTTGTAAAGCAGCGCGCCGAAATATTTGTTGAGAATTTCATCACGCCAGTAAGGGTTGATGGTGCGGATGGCGCCATCGGCCGCATAGGCTTCGAGGAATCGTTGCGTATAGCGCGCTTCTTCGGATTTGTCCTTCGCATAGGGCGTGAACCAGCGGCGCGCCGGATCACGGTGGCGGAACCAGTCCCCCGTGCGCAACTCGGTGCTCTCATTGCCCCAGGAGGGGCGTCCCCCGTGAAATTTCTGGGTCCAATCGCCCCAATCGAGGCCGCCGGCGATCCAATCGGGATTCGGCTGCGCGTAGATCGAGAGTTGCTCGTATTCAGACAGACGCTTCCAGCGCGGCTGGATGAAATAGGTGTATTTGCGTTGAGTGTCGAGCGCATGATCGGGAATCGCCTTGGCGATGATCGCCGCCCTTTCGGGATCGGTGAGACCCCGCTTCGTGACCGTTGAGCTTTGTTGTTGGGCCATTTGAATTATCTCCACTGAAGGATTCTTAGTGCTTCGTGATTGACCCGCCGGGCGCAACGCGTCCGGCGGCTTTTCTGTTCAAAAGCGATTGTGCGTTCGTTCAGAACTTGGCCAACGGATCGCCGAACACGCAGCCGATCCGCTTGATGTCCTCGAGCGTCCACAGATTGTCGCCGCGCACATGCGGTTGAGCGATCAGGGTCTTGCCATCGGAGCGAACGCCATGGCCTTCGGCGATCACGTCCGAAAGCTCGCGCCCGAGATATTGCTCGAACACGTTCTGGCACTCGTAGCGCTCCGGCTCGGAGAGCCACATGCGCTCGCCCCAGTCGTCGGTCAGCGAGTGTTTCTTGCCGTTGAACTCGTGAACGCGGAGCGAGCCTGTGCCCTTGGCCAGCGTCGGGATGAACGGAACCTGAGAGACGCGATCAATGTACACGTCGTGGCCGTTTTCAAGCAGCCACGCATAGGGAACGAACCCGCTCTTTGGATCTTCACAGCCGAGCTTCTTCCACTCGTTGTAAATCTTGCCATAGTGATCGGCCCAGCCAGGATAATTCGCCTCGAACCAGGCCTGATCTTCCTCGTCCGGCAACGACACGCGATGGAAGCCGAGCGGCCACAGGGCGTAGGCGGCCAAAGCGACATCGTGATGGGCCCAGTAGGCGTCGCGCTTAGCGTCACGCAGCGATCGCGGGCTCTCCACGCCATATTTGCCGAGACGGCCGATCCAGATTCCACCCCAATCCTCGTAGACCCAGCGGTTCCATGTCTTGACCCACGGCTCGACCTTGAATTTCGAGCCATATTCGAACAAATATCCGAGCGCGGGCGTGAAATATTTTTGCTGCGTCCAGAAGGCATTGTTCAAATCGGTGTTGAGATATTTCGCCGCCGCCGGATCGTTGGCGATCGAAACGATGGTCTGATAGCCATTGGCCATATGGCGCAGTTCGTCGGTCTCGATCGACAGGAACACCGTCGGCGTGATCTCGTCGCCATTGGCCGAAGCCCATTCCGTCACCGCGACGATCAGCGGGTTGGTGAAGCAGGCTTCGCCGACGAGTTGCAGGTTGATCGAGCATTCCACGGCGTCGCCAGAGATGAAGCCGTCCGAGAACACTCGCTTCATGCCCTTCCACAACGGACCGACCGTGCGCGTGCGACGGGCGTCGTTATGACCGGCAGGATCGTGATAGTGCTTGGAATAATAGTGGTTGATGAACGCGCACTGATGGGTGTGACGAATTTCGTCGAGGACCTGCGCCAGATAGCCGTTCTTCTGTTCCGCCGCCGTCGCGCAATCCCACAGCATGGCGGAGCCGGAGATCGCGTTATATTCACCCACTTCGAGGAAGTTCGAGATCACCTTCATGGTCTCGCCCCAACGCGGGTGAATTTTATTCCCGGCGCCGAGACGGGTTAGACCGTCGAGGAGCGTGCCGAACTGCCGCTCGTCCTTGGCCGCTTCCATGCGGGCGTATTCCTTGGCGATGACCTTAAACTGCTCCTTGGTCTGATTCGCCATATGATACTTGGTCGCGTATTTCGTCCGATTCTGCTTGAAGTCCCAGTTGAAGCTCTGAAGCCACTTGTGAACTTCCTGGGGCTCGACGCCCACCGGAGCACGATTGGCCTTCAAAGCATCCGTCGCCGCAGTTGTTGCGAGACTGATGGCCATCTTGTTTCCTCCTTGCTGCGTATTTTCACAGGTCGAGAGCCCGCGTTTTTCAATTCCGCATTTGCTGCGCAGTCCTCTCGACGGACCCAGCTGTGACGTTTCGAAAAAGCTGGGCGTCTCTTCGCTCCGAAGGCTTTCGCTCACGATCGAAAGCGCCGTCGCGCATTGAAATAATTCGCAAGGCTTGTGCCAAAGGCGCGGATTCTCAAGAAATGTCGCAATTCCGGGGCCTAGCGGACGATGGCGACAAGAGAATTTTCCAAACCTTCGATCACCAAATGTTCGTGCGCCATACGCGTGTAAAAAAGCCATACGTACATTTGCGAAGGCGCGAAAAATTCCTCAGACCGATGTCGTCGCGGCGCGCGTCGTCGCACGAGCGCCGACAGCATCCCAAAATGTCTTGCGGCCTATTGCGGGTCGAACCGACCGCAATAGGCCGCAAGTTAATGCGTCGGGAAAGTTAGCCCCGCTACACCCGAGGATCTTCGCGCGTCGCCGCCGCTTCATGGGGGTTGAAGCCAAATGTCGGATCATCAGGCGGAATGTGCATCACGGCGCATTCGACTGTCATCAACGACGACGCCATTCCGACCGCATTGCGAAGCGCGAGACGTGTGACGCGCACCGGGTCGATAATCCCTACGTCGAATAGATTTCCATAAACGCCCGATTTCATGTCGAGCCCCCAGAAATCCTCACCGAATTGCCGAAGGTGGAACATTACTTCGTGAGCGTCGAAACCGGCGTTGCCGGCGATCCGACGCAGCGGTTCGTCGAGCGCTCGCCTCACTATGTCAATCCCATGCGTCTGGTCGAGATTCTCGCCTTTGAGACCGGCGAGCGCGGCATGCGAACGATAAAGGCCGACGCCGCCGCCGGCCACGACGCCCTCGTCGCGCGCCATTCGCGCGGAATTCAACGCGTTCTCCCAGCGCTGGCGCCGCTCTTTGATGACGATGTCGGTGACGCCGCCAACTCTGACAGTCACCACCTTTCCCGACAGCGCGGCGATCCGATCGTTCAGCTTGGCGAGTTCGTGGCGCTTTCCGCTCGGCGATCCCTTGCTCTGATCGCCGTTTGCTATCCAATCGGCTTGTTGTCGAACGCTGGCGAGACGGTCAGCAATCGCGACTGCATCGCCGGCGCCGCCGATGATGACAGTTTCGTCTTCGGAAACCACGACGCGGCGCGCTTTTCCCAAATGATCGAGCGTGACGCTGTTCAGATCTTCGCCGAACGCCTCCATGATTGCGCGACCGCCGGTCAAGACAGCGAGATCGAGCAGAAAATCGTACCGACTGTCGCCGAAACCCGGCCCTTTGACCGCGATCGAGCGGAGGTTTTTTCTGATGTGGTTGAGCAACAGGCCGGGCAACGCCTCCTCGGCGATGTTCTCCGCGACCACCAGCAAACTGCCGCCCTGCTCGCGCACCAACTCCAACGTCGGAATGAGCTCCGCGAGATCGTTGATGACGCGGTCGTAAATCAGCACATAGGGGTTATCAAGCTCGGCGACCTTGCGCGTGCTGTCGGTCATGAAGTAGGGCGAACGATAGCCCTGCTCCCAACGCATTCCTTCGCCAATCTCGATCTCGTCGACCACCCCGCTTCCCATTTCCACCGAAACGACGCCGCCTTCGCCGGCGCTCTCCAGCGCTTCGGCGATCAGGGCGCCGACGCCATCGTCGCCGCCAGCGGCCAAGGCGGCCACATGCGCCAAGGAGCGAGCATCTGTGCAGGAGCGGGCGCGGCCGATCAGATCAGCGTCGACAACGCGCCAGGCTTTGTCCATGCCAAGCGAAATGTCGCGAGGATTCATTCCCGCAGCCAGCGCTTTATGGGTTTCTTGCGCCAGACGCCGCGTTAGAACCACGGATGTAGTCGTGCCGTCTCCAGCCTCCTTGGCGACCGCCGTCGCCATTTGCCGCACAAGCATCAAACCGGCGTTTCCCATCGCATTGGAAAGCTCGATCGATTGCGCGACCGTCGCCCCGTCCTTCGTCGCAACCGGCGGAAGACCGTCCGCCCGATGTTCGATGATTACGTTACGACCACTTGGCCCTAGTGTGACGCCAACAGCGTCAGCCAAAGCGTTTACGCCGTCGAGCAGCCCCTGACGCACCGGGTTGCCGAACCTGATATCCCTCGCCATCAACCTATCTCCACCTGTGTTTGATTGTTCGGTCGCAGGGCCGAGCAAGACCGATCTCACTTGCTTGGAGGCTTCGTTGGAACAATCTCGATGTCCTCTCGTCCGGCGTTTAGGATCATTGCGCTGCGCCCGGCGATGGCGCGGCGCGTGCGATTTCGGTGAAGCCTGTTCCAAACTCTGAGCAACGAGCGATCATCAAAGTCGAGACCGCGACGTAACTCCTCCATATCGACTTCATCGAACTCGCTGAGCCAAAAGCTACGAAGTTCCCGCTTTCTTTCTTCTCCGATTAGCGCGGTCAGTCGGGCTTCTTCCGCCTCGAGTTCGAGTAATGTCGCGTCGAGTCGGCGCGACGCCTCCGCGATGAACTCTCGATCGTCGGGTTCCATGCCTCACCTCTTGGAGATGACCCGCCTGTCGCTACGAAGTCCATAACGCGCCATCTTGTGATACAAAGTCGCTCTCGTGATCCCGAGACTTCTCGCGGCTTTGGTGACATTTCCTTCGCTGGAGACAAGAGCGGAGCGCACCGCCTGCGCCTCCCAGTCGGCAAGCCCAATTGGCGGCGCGCCCATTGGCGAGGATTGGGCAACTTGAGACGTCGGCGTCCACGCCTCCGTGGATCCGGCATCGCGACGCGAATGCGGATCGAGATTCAACTCTTCGAGGAAATCGCGCGGCAAATCTTCGACGTTGATTGTCCGGCTGGCGCTCACGGCGATCAACGAACGCAATATGTTGCGGACTTCGCGAATGTTGCCCGGCCAAGGATGCTTGAAGAACAGCCGCCAGACTTCTTCGCTCAACTCCTTTTCCTCCCAAACGCCGAGCGACTCTTGCTCTTGCCGCATCAAATGCGCGATCAACGCCAGGCGGTCGGGGCGCTCTCTGAGGGGCGGCAGCCACAACTGCACGCCGTTCAGCCGATAATACAGATCGCGACGAAAGGCGCCTCTTTGCACCATCTCCTGCAGGCCGCAATTCGTCGCCGCGACCACCAGCACGTCCACGGGAATTGGTTTGCTTGCGCCAATCGGCACGACCTCCGAGGAGTCGAGCACACGAAGCAGCGTCGCCTGTAAATCGAGCGCCATGTCGCCGATCTCGTCGAGAAACAAAATGCCTTTGTCGGCCTCGACGAACTTCCCGTGCTTGCCCTTCGCGCGCGCCCCCGTAAAGCTGCCGCCTTCATATCCGAACAATTCGCTCTCGATCAGTTCGCGCGGAATGGCTCCGCAATTGATCGCCACTAATGGTTTATCCCTGCGCGGCCCCAGAGCGTGCAGACGACGCACGAGATAATCCTTGCCGACGCCGGATTCGCCGGTGATGAGAAGAGGTATCTTGCGTTCCTGAACTCCGGACGCCCGATGCAACGCCGCTTCGTGGATCGAGTCCTTCCAGTCGTCCGGCGGCTTCACGGATCGCGACGCGGCGGTCGATTTTTCGGCCGCTCTCGCGATGGCCGCGCCTTGGGCCAAAGGATTGGACTCGATTTTTTGTTGGCTTTTGCGATGAATCTCGACGCGCAGCAATCTTCCGGAGTTCAACAACGCGACCAATCCTCCGTTTGAACGCAAGATGTCGCGAAGATCTATTTGCGCTAGAGTCGAAATCGACTCGCCGAGCACCTCCGCATGGGCGGAAACGCCAAGCAAATCGAGCGCCGATTGGTTCGCGCCGAGAATGCGCCCCTCATCCGAAAGACACATTTTTCCCTCGATCAGACAGGCTTGCGCGCTGATGTTCTCCGCTGAGTCGCCATTGTGGAGACGCAACATCAGCCCTTGCGAGAAAAAATGCTCGAACAGATTCGATTCGAGCAGGCGACAGGCTATTTTCAGAAAGCCGGCCATCAGTTTCGTGGCGTCGCGCCGATCAGTGATCATGCCCACGACGGCTGTGATGCTCCCGTCCGGTCCGAGGATCGGACAGCCGGCCGTGGCGTAAGGATGGAATGCGCAGGAAAAATGCTCCTTGCCGTTGAAGGCGGCCGGCGCCCCGAGCGCGCCCGCCGTTCCTATTCCGTTGTTGCCAAGATTGGATTCGGACCAATCGGCGCCGATGCGGGCCATATGCACACCGCCGGGACAGAACTTCAGACCCGCGTCGAGAAGATAAATGACCCTGCCGCGAGGGTCGGATAAGACCAGCGTCGCGCTGTTCTCGTCGAGAAATGTTCGAAAATTATAGATCATCGCCGATAGGTTCGTCGCCAGCGCTCCTGACCAGCCATGCCGCCAAAGTTCGAAATCTCGCGGGCATGTCGTGGTAGGATTGTTGCGCGGAACAAAATCGACTCCGGCGGCCAGACCATGATCGTCGATGCAGCGCATCCAGGCTTCCGCGACCTGCGGACGAACCCAATCCGCGCTCGAAGGCGCCTGTCCGGTCTGCCGCATCCAATCCCAGGCCACGCCCGGGCGGTCCAGCCCGTATAATCCCAAATCCTCAGCGAGGAGGATGGCGCCCGCGGGCGCATTTGCCCGAATCGGCGGGCTCGGTCTCGTCATAACGTCGCTCACTGGCGATGCTCCGACAATATGCGGACGATCTGTCGCGCATGAGGAAAAATTAAGCGTGCATCCCGTCGTCATGGGGACGCGCCGCACGAAGGAGTGGTCGCGCCGTCCTCTAAAAGCGACGGCGCGAATTCCATCTATGAATTTGACGGATTGATCTGAAGCCTCAGGCCTGCGCGCCCGTTGACGCCCTGCCGCTCTTCGGAAGCAATTTGCCAAGCGCATCGGCGAGAGAGTCCGCGCCAAAGCCAAATAGCACTCCGACGAGTAGCGAGATCACAACGCTGATCGCCGGATTTTCGGGCGAAAGCGCCAAGAGCGCTTCTAGGTTGGCGCTTTGCGCCGCTTCCGCGGCGATCGCCGCATAGCCCAGGAGCAGCCCCACAATATCGCCGAACAGCGATATTTTTGTCGTGAGGACGAGCAGTGCGAGCGTGACCGCCACGCCCAACGCCGCCCATGCCGGGAAGTCGATAGCCGCCCCGTGGAGCGCATGTCTGGAGAAGACGAGGACGGCGGCGGCCGCTCCTAACGCGGCGCCCGCCAAATTGTGAGCTATGGCCTTCTTCAGACCATCGAAACCGCCGTTGAAATGCCGGTAGCTTACCCAACCCAGCAACAGGGCCAGGATTTGCACATGCGCGGCCGCCGGCCCGAAGGCCAGAAAAGCCGCCAATCCGCCGAACAGCGCGACGCTGACGGCGCGAGACGCGATAATATCCATGACATGCTCCTAAAGCGCGCCCGATTGCCTATCGGGACGAATCCGAATGAATCCCACTGTCCGGCCGTTCGAACGAACGACGCCGCCAGCACATTGCGAGTCGAGAGAAGGGATTAGACGGAGCGCGCTGGAGGGGCGCGTGGAGACAATGGACGTAGTTCGGGATCGGCGCTCACCGCATCGATCTTGAACGCCGGCGCCCGAAGAACGGGCGGCGCTTCTTTGAAAAACGTCCCCGGCGGCGAGCGCTGAGCGTCAGGTCCGACGGCTGCGCTGCCATGGAGAATGCAACAAACATCGAGGTGATGCGAAACAGGCGAAGAAGGATTAGATTTTGTTGGAGACGCCTTGACCGTCGCGCACGCCGCGCCTAACGGGCCAGCGCCTGCGGCCATCGCGCCAGTCGCAAAGCCAACGGAAACGATCTGCAGGACAAGCAGAAAAATGACGGCTAAAGATGTAGCCGTTCTTTCGGTCGACCACGTTCTGCAAGTCACGAATTTCACAACGGCGCACTCTGCATTACGGGGAGTGAAAGTAGAAGCGAGACTCTATTCGGTCAAGCGACAGCGAATTTTCGTCACGCGGCATGTTGTCGCACAGGCGTTCAACTGCAAAGCGGCCCGAATTAATCTCAACAGCACATCGGCGAGGATCGAAGCAAGCTGTCAGAACGCCTGCGCTCCGCTGGCGTCGTAACGCACGCGAAGGCGCGTCGCCGGCGCATCCTCCAGAAGCAGGCTTTTCAATTTCTTCAGCGCAATGTCCTCCCGTTCGTCGAAAGACAGGACGTCGGCGACGCGCCCCTGGCGATCCACGAGGTAGACGAGCGCGGTATGATCGATCATGTAGTCGCCGCCGGTGGGGAGTTTACGATAATAAACCCGAAAGGATTTGGCCGCCTGCGCGACCTCGTCGCTTGATCCGGTCAGCGCCACAATCGCGGGCGCCATGGACGACAAAAAATTCGTCAACGTCTCGGCGCTGTCCCGCTCCGGATCGAGCGTGATGAAAAAGACTTTGAACTCGTCCGCCTCGCGTCCAAGTTCACGCAACAGATTCGACATCTCCAGAAGAGTTGTGGAGCAGACTGCGGCACATCGCGTGAAGCCAAAAAAGACGGCGTACGGCCGTCCCCGCATCGCTCTGCTGTCGACGATCTCTCCGATGTTGGACTGGAGGCGAAACACGCCTTCGACGCCGCTTGGCTGCGCCGGTCGGTCGGTCGAATGGGAAATGGCGACCGACGCCAAGGCGGAGGCCAATATGGCCGCGGCGATTCCCGCGCGGCCGACGATCGACGAGCGCTTCGCCAATTTAGCCCAAAAGCTCCAAATCGATAGCCCGGAGAAGCGCATCACGGTTCTCGGCGTAATGAAATCGCTTCGCGCGCCCCGCCCCTTTTCAAACAACGACCAACCGCAACACGCGAAAGGTTCCGCCAGGGGCCAAGCCGAAGGCTCCTCGCCCGCATTGCGACCGCGCTCATTCTCGACGAGACTGTCGCGTCGACGCGGGCGGAGGCGACTTTTGTTCGAAGAAGCGCCCACGCCGAGCGGGGCGTGGAATTCGCGTCGTATGTTTTGCAAATTTCCGGATTCGAGCCGGATCTGCGCAAACCTTCGAGAAACTCATCGCGGAACAGGGCTCTCTCCGAAGGCGAAAGGCAGCGCGCTATGTTGATCGTTCTGCCGCGCGTTCGCGCTCGATCTGCGTTTCGCAACCCGATTTGCAGGCAGCTCTGGTCGCAGGTTTCGCGCAACAGGATCGTGAGACCGCAAAGTTTGATGCGGCGCTGCTCGACCAATCTGTCGTCCAGGAAATACGAAATTCGTATCACGCCGTTGGCGACGACAATGTGTTCGGCGCGCCGACGCCGCGCGCGAAGAAGCCCATAGGTCAGAATGCAGAGCAGCGCCACAATCATTTGGGTTGTTCCGGCGTCCGAGATAGCAAGCGACCGCTCGAACGCGGCGGCGGCGAGAACGCCCGTCACGCCAAATTCGGCGAAGCGCTTCAGACCGAACGCCTCGTGAGACGCAACCGCGGCGTCGAAAAGTGGAATCGACTCCTGCGCATCTTGCGCGCACAGCGAGGGCGCGACGGCGGCGACACAAGACACGTGAGCGCTCCTTAATGCAGTCGTCGCGTGTTGCGGCGACGATGTTAATTGGCTTCGAACTGTGCGGACCGAACTGTTATATCCGCGCAAAACTCACGCATGCGACGCTCCACGTCAACATATAGTTTAGTATTATGCCCGCGACAAACAGCCGCGCAAACTGTTAAACTCGCCCAAGATGGCAATTATTGTCTGAGCGAAAGCCAGCATATCCGTTTTAAGAAGATAATTCGCAAAAGTCTATTCCAGTGTATATTTATAACACGTGACCGTGTATTAATTTTATACATTGAAATGTCGGAATGTGAGGGAACCGGCGGTGGGTTTGACCAAATTTGCCGCCCGCACGATCTTTCGCAATCGCTGCTCTGCGCCATCCTATTCGCTGGGGGCTGAAATGCGGGCCTTCGACCGCGGGCCTTCATGCTCGCATTTGAAAGCTGTCAATTTGAGCGACCAAACCATCGCGCTGTCGGCGCCGCGATACGGGGCGCCGCAAGGTGAGGCAATGCACATCCGGCAGGCGCACCGCTTGTTTTTAGCGCAAATAAATATCATGTTCTCATGCTGTTATGCGTATGATCAAAAAATCGTCTTGAAAATATTTGTGCGGCGCAATATTTTGGTTTTGCGATTCTCGATGCCGACGGCGAGTTCCCGTGGCGTTCGTTCGCGGGCGCGGCCTGCTTTTCCCGAATCTTGCGAACCGCATATTCGTGACGTCTCGAAACAGAGTCCGTTGGCGCTAGCGCCCTGAGTCGAGTGAACTTGAAGGCGAGGTTATGATGGATTCCCTCCGGCAATGGGTTCAGGACTGGACTGAAGCTTGCACATATGCGCGGGAATGCGTTCCCGACCTATCGCTATTTGTCCCGACCGAACCCTATTCGGCGCTCGCGAGCATCGCCGGCGTGTGCTTCGTCATTTGGTGGTGGAACGACAGGAAGATTAAACAAATTCTTCTTCGCGAGATTCAACCTGGCGCGGAGCGCGCCGCCGCCGCCGCCCGGAACGGCGGGCTGAACGCAATCCTCGACAAGGCGAGAACCGTCCCGCCGACGCCGGAGAACAAAGCGGCCTAGTCCTGCGCGAGAACGGGCCGCATTTGGACTGGAAGCAAGGGCGCGGTTTGAAACATTAGGGTTGAAGAGCGGTTACGACGTCCTGGAGACGCCGGGCGGCTATTGATTCGCGTCGGCTCAATTGAAAGTCTCCAAGAGCGAGGCTTAAGCTCGCATTTGCCGGCGCGGGCGGAGCGCGCCAGTCTCCCGGCCTTGCACGGAGAGACCCGGGTCTCGAACTCGAAAAAACAAATATTCACGCTATCAAATGGATCGCGTCGCACGAAAATCGCATCCGCCCGTCCACACCGGCGCTAAGGCGCGCCCTACACTGCATCGCCATCAATCTCGCCGGTGCGAATCCGGGCGACCTTTTCGAGCTCTTGGATATAAATTTTGCCATCTCCGAGTTGGCCCGTCCGCGCTTCCTTCAGAATCGTTTCGAACACTTTTTCGGCATGCTCGGAGGCGACGAGCACTTCGACCTTGAGTTTGGGAATGAACTTCACTTCGTATTCCGGGCCGCGATACACCGCGCCCTGCCCTCTTTGGCGTCCATAGCCCTGCACTTGCGTCACGGTGAGACCGGAGACGCCGATCGCATTCAGCGCGTCTCTCACTTCGTTAAGTCTGAATGGTTTGATGATCGCAGTGACTTGTTTCATCGGGTCTCGCTCGCTCGTTTTCCGCGTCTGCTGCTCAGATTGCGCCACCCCCGCCAATTTCGCAAGTGCGCCGTTGCCGAGCCTGACAGAAATATTGTTTAAATATCAACGCGATGCGCGTGCATCAAAAAAACAGCCGCCGACGTTCGCCGCTTCGCGCTATGGGTCGATGAAACCAAAAATCATTGCCTTGACGGCTGCTTCGACACGGCTCTGCGCTTCCGACGCGGCGGAGATGTTATGCGCTCCTTACGGGCGGCGCCGGCTTTCCATATTGAGCCCTTACGCCGTTCGGAAATATACACCCTCGGGTTCATCGCGGCCGAAGCGATAAATACGGAGTGGGAGACTAGCATCATGGCTCATAAATTCGCTTTCGACTTGGCGGACGCGGGCGCACCGAACCAATATGCGATCCGCCTCGTCGACAAGAAGCAAATCGCCGAGCTTGCTCTCGCTGAAGGCTTCGCCAAACCCATTCCGCTGGAGCCGGTCGTCGTTCTTTTCGACGAAGGAAGCGGCGAATTGTTGCCGATCGACGGCTTCGACGACACCACGCCGCGCGGGCGCATCGCCATAAAAATCATGCGCGACACCTATGACGACGTGCTCGATCGGATCGCCGCCCGCGTCACCAGCGACGAATGCCCCGCGGGCAAAGCGCGGCAATGCGAACGTCACGCAAACTAAAGCTAAAAGAGCCCCGGGCCTCTCGCTCTCGCGCCACAGGGCGATCAATTGTCGCGGACAGCTCGATTTGGCCGAACGCGCTCGCGGTCCCGCCATGGTCGCGCGCCGGCCAAGCCGGCGACGCCCGGTCATTGGGCGCGACCGCGCGGCTACCGAACGCCGCCGCATCTCTGGATGAAACCGCGCAGCCGCGGGAAGCCCCGAACGACATGGACGTCGCCCGATCGTCGGACGCAACGTAGAGCGCCTGAAACACGAGGCGCGCCGCATTCCGGCGCGAAGTGGACGGCGTTGAGCGCGAACCGTTGCGGCGAAGGCTTGATTTTGCGGTGCAAGCGATTCTCAAGGCCGCGCCCGCGGCCGCGGGCGCTCGCGCGCTCCAGGCGCCAGGCGAGCGCCAGTCGCAAAACGACCAGAAGATCCGCCGCGAGCTTCGTCGCTCCAATATTCAAGGACGCACGGATATCGGCGACAATCCTGCCAGGCAACGCGTCGTATCGCTTGCCGAGACCAAGAAGATAATTCTCGAAGAGTTCATCGTGCCGCGTCGTGGGCGTCACGCCAAGAACCACTTCATTCGCCGCAAGCCCCGAAAGGGCGATGCAGAGGGAAACGCTGATCATATCGGCGGTCATGCTGCTCTCCTACTCGAGCTAGAGCGGATTCGGAGGCTCCGCGTTCGCCGTTCGAACGAACGTCGCTAGGCTATGCTTTCGAGCGGGAAAGGCTGTGTTCTGGCGCACAGAGCGCGCTATATTGTTAGTCGGCCTTGGCGAGGCTGGCGGAAATGCGGCTTTCCAAAAGCTTGGGGTGCAAAATCACCAAGCCGCCCTTGGCTTTTTCGGCCAACCCCTCTTCGATCATCGCATGGATCTCCCGGCTGATTTGTTCGCGACGACATCCAATCCGCGCCGCGAGATCTTGCTGCACCGGGGGCGGCGAAACGATCGATTGGCCTTCAAAGCCGCGACGAGGGCGGCCCAATCTCAAGAGTTCAGCGTAAAGCCTGTGACGCAGGTCTAGCACCGAGCGCTCGAACAAGCGCGCATTCGATGCGCGTAGTCTAGTCGTCAACAGCGTCAGCAGTCTTTCGCAAATCTTGGGCGACGAAAATACGATGGATTTGAAGACTGACGCCGGCATGATGCAAAGTTCGACTTTGGTCAAAGCCGTCACATTGGCCGAGCGTTTGGCGCCGTCAATCGCCGCCATCTCCCCGAAAAACTGGCCCGCGCCGAGATCGCCGAAGATCATTTCCTTGCCGCCCGAGGCGCGCACCAGCACGCGCGCGTCTCCAGCGATAATGAAATACACATCGGTCGAGCCGTCCTCGAAATCCACTACGAGCTCGCCGCTTTCGAAGCGCCTCCAAGCGCAACCACGCGCGAATTTTTCGTCCTCGGCCGGCTCTAAGCCCTCGAAAAAAGGAATTTTCGCAGATAGCGACACAGATCTTCGATCCCGTTCGATTTTTCGAGCCCGATATTGACGCTAAACGACGAATTTGTCGAGGCTTGTCGCGGCTGCGAAGATCGGCGCGTCGGCCGAATTGAAACTTTCAACAGCGAGCCGGAACGCTCGCGTTTCACGCTCCGGCAAAGGGGATGACGCAATCTCCTCGTTACGCGCAACGCGCGGCGCTCCACCCCGCCGCTCGTCTCGTGCGCCAACGCACAGTCTTGCGGCGCGCTCAAGGGCATTATCCCCTCATGCCCTCGCCGGGCGCACCAAAGAGGAGCTTACCATGCTGACCTCCGCCATGCTTCGCCGCTTGCTGCTCGCCTTCGTCACCCTATCGTTGATTGGCGTTCTCGCCGCCGAAAGCTCGGCGATCGCGGCCGTCTTTCCTTCCAGTGCAGGTCTCGCCACTGCAAGTCTCTAAGCCGCCCAATGAACGGAACGCTCGGCTGGTTGTCCCCCGTTTGTTCGGCGCGCGTCACCGCCGCGTGATAACGACGCAGGTAATGTCGTCGGCTTGCTCCTCTGCCTGCGCAAAACTGTCGACGGCGTCGAACAATCGCGAAACGAGTTCGGACGCTTGGCCGTTCCGGTTCTCCAGCAGCATGGAGACGAGGCGGGGTTCGCCGAACTCTTCCTGCGCGGGATTGACGGCTTCCGTGACGCCGTCAGTGAATAAAACGAGGTCGTCCCCTGGATCGAGTTGGGTTTTGCAGACTGCCGCCTGCCGGTCCGCATAGAGAGCGAGCGGCAGGCCGGTGGCGGCTAGCCTTCGCGGCTGGCCGGAGGCGGAGATATGGACCGGCGCGTTGTGGCCGCAATTGCAATACTCGAGAGCTCCGCTCCGCAAATTCAGGACGGCGTAAAAAGCCGTAGCGAACAGCGACGCCGCATTGTCCCGGCATAACAGGCTGTTGGCGCGCATGATCGCCGACGCCGGGTCGGCCTCCTCGCGCGCGGCGGTGCGCAGTACGGTCACCACCACGGCCATGAACAGGCTGGCGGACATCCCCTTGCCGCAAACATCGCCGATGATGATCGCCAGCCGATCGGCGTCCAGCATGAAGAAGTCGTAAAAGTCGCCGCCGACCTCGCGCGCCGGCCGCATCTTGGCGCGGATCTCGACATCGCCGCGCATCACATTCCCCGAAGTTTCCTTCGGGAGGAAGGATCGCTGGATCAAGGCCGCGCTGGCCATCTCGTCCTGTTGGCGGCGTTTGTTCAGGATTTGATCGGCGAAGCGGCGAAAGGCGCCCGAGAACTCAGCGAGTTGCGGCGACGGCGCCGCCAGGTCGTTCAAAATTCCCGCGTCGAATTCTCGCTTTTCGAGCGCCGCCAGAGCATTCGTATAAAGAGCGATCGCCTTATTCACCGAATCGATCTGTTGGCCCATTTGTCGGACCACCGACATCAGCAGCCCTGGCGAATCTCGGCCGAGCTTTAGCAGCTGCGCCCGGCCAATTCGAAAGACGCGGGCAAAGCCGATCGCTTTGACGCTGGCGGTGCGGGCGAGATCGGCGAAGGCGCCTATCTCGCCGACGAGGCGAGGCCCCTGGAGCGTCGCGAGCGACACCGGCCCATAAGGCGTCTCCGCATATACGAGCACCGAACCGCTGTCCAAAAAATATGCGGCGTCGCTGACCTCGCCCTGCCGGATGAATATCTCACCCGGTTGAAGCTCGGTTGGCGCAAGCGAGGTCAGGATCTTCGTCAAGGCTTCCTCGGGCGCGAAGCTCTGCTCCGGGAAGGCGTCTCCAATAGCTACTTTTGTGGTTTGTTCGTCCAAAGGCGCTGGGCTTTCCGTATTCACTGTCGCTTTATCGGATCAAGACTGAATTCTAGCGCATAAAATCGACTGTGACACGATTGCCGGATTCCGTGCGGCGATATTCGATATTGCTCCCGAAACTCTTGATGAGTTGAATGCCCAGGCCGCCGGGCCGAACGTGCTCCAGAGGCCCCTGGACCTGCTTTGCGGGCGCCTTTGCCACATCGAAGGGGCGGCCGTTGTCCTCGATGGTCATGACGATTCGATCCGCAAGAACATCGATGTCGATCGAGATCGAAAGAGGATTGTCCGCATCCGCGTCGGGGAGATAGGCCTTCGAAAAAGAATGAACTCTCCCGTGCCGCACAATATTGGACATGAGTTCTTCGACGCAAATCTGCATGGCGAAGGCCACGCTTCCGGAAGGGTCGAGACTCGCGGCAATCTTCTCGATCCAGCTTGTCGCGACGGCGATTTCCGCGATGGAGCCGCTGAAAACGCGGTGCCAGCCGATCCCGCTCGTCTGCGGTGAGAGCGGCATTCAGACGCCAAAGACCGCCGCGAGAGGCGTCGTGACATTGATGATCGGCATCACCGTATCCACATTACTGCTCCGCAGGACGGCTTCGACATTCGGCTGGGGATTCATCAGAACCAACTTGCCGCCATTGTTCGCCGTCGCCTTCGCTCCGACGATCAGCGTGCGGATGCCGAGCGAGGCAAGGAAGGTCACGTCGGAAAGATCCACGACGACGTTCTTCTTCGCTTCGGCGACGGCGGTGAATTCACTGTCGATATCGAGGGCGCCCTTAATATCCAAACGTCCCGAAAGAGTGATCTTTGTGATATCGTTTTCCAGATCGACAACATCTAACTTCATTGGCCTACCCCGTCTCTCAAGTCATTGCGCGAGCGTATCGCGCTGCGACCCTCGCGGGTCCAGCCGACGGCCGCTCCCGAACCTATCCTCACTGTTAGCGTAATGCGACAATTTTATGAGACAGCCCCAGCTTCCGCCTCGAACAGTAACATTTTGCGTTATCAGGGCAAATTAATTGCGCCGCGGCGGAAGAGCGGCCGATGATCCCGCCCGGAAATCGTCGGCGATTCGCCCGGCCGGAGGTTTGCCTCGGCAAATCTGAATGTGTTCATGAGCGAGCCGCCGGGCTCGCGTCCAGCTTTTCAATTAACCAGTCTGGCGTCCAGTTTCGCGCGCAATTCATCGATACAAAACGCCAAATTGGCTCTCGCCGCGTCGCGCCACATTTCCCTTGTCTCCGCGCGCCGAAACAAGCGCGCATCGGGGTTTAGGAAGCCTTCGAGCATTCCGATTTGGCCCAAATAGAACTCCGCCTCGGAAACCCAAGCAAATTCGAAGCGAATTTTTTCGAGGTTCGCCGCAAATGTCTCCCAGGGCGCCGCGAGTGGACTTAAATCCAAATCCAGAAAGAGGTCGAGATCGCCGCTGAATCCATCGTAATGAGGTTGCTTCGCCTCGGCGCGCAGATGATCCGCCGTCGCCATGATCAGTTCGTCAACGGCGTCGGCGTCGGCCGCGTTCAAGAGCGTGTAGTCGTGAAACAGTTCGGCGCTGTCGCGCACGTTCTCGAAGTCCGAACGCCGGCCGCCGTCCGGCTTTCGCGTCACATAGACGGCGTCGTGCCAAAAAACAGCCGTGGCGATCAATGCGGGCTTTGCCGACAGAGCCCGAAGGTCGTCGAGCTTTTCCAACAGTTCGGCGATATGATCCCATGTGTGATAAGCGCGGTGAGCGTCGCTGTAACCGCAATTGAGCGCTTCCCACGCCGCCGGCTTGTGGCTTCCTTCGAGCAGCCCCCAATGTTTTTTTATGACCTGTTTGATCATATCGCTCGCGCGCCTCACTTGTTGTCCAGAATCCACACCGGCGACCAGTCGTCCGGCAATTGCGCGCGGCTCAACACGGCGTATCGATCCGCCAAACGCATATAGAGGCCGCGCCAGCGCGGGGCAACACGCGCCGCAAGTTTGGCCGCGGTCGCGGCTGCTTCCGCGAAACGCTTTCCCTCGTAACTTCCACGCATTTCTTCATGCGCCGCCTTCCATTCACGAAACTCGTCGCTTCGCGCGAAGACTTCGTCGCCGGCGACTGTGAAGACGACCGTTGGAGAGCTTCTCCCCACGACGACGACTTGGCCGAGATCGAGCCAGGCGCATTGCCGCGCCGCCTCGCGCACCGACGCCGACACAATGATATCCACGTCGAATATCTTGCTCACGCCTTCGAGACGCGACGCGAGGTTCACCGTATCTCCCAGAATCGAATAGTCGAAACGCCGGGTCGATCCCATGTTCCCGACGCTGCAAGGGCCGACGTGGATGCCGATTCCCATGACCGCCGTCCGGTGCGCCAACCCGGCGTCACGCGATCTCGCGGCGCGCATTTCGTTGAACTCCGCGAGCGCCGAACGCATCGCGAGGGCGGCGGAAACCGCCTTTTGCGGATGCGCGGCGATATCGAGCGGCGCGTTCCAGAACGCCATGATGGCGTCGCCAATATATTTATCGACGGTTCCTTCGTAATCGAGGATCGCATCGGTCATGGGCGTCAGATAGGCGTTCATGAATTGCGTGAGTTCGTGCGCGCTCATGCCTTCGGAGAGCACGGAGAAATTGCGCAGATCGGAGAACAGGACCGTCAATTCCCTGGTCTCGCCGCCCAGCACGAGCCGTTCCGGCTGTTCCACGAGACGATCGACAACCAGCGGCGACAGAAATTTTCCAAACGCCCGATGAACCTGCCGCTTGGCCGATCGTTCGAACTGCCAGAGCGTGATCCCGCCGACGGTATAACTGCACAGGAGCGTCGCGCTGGGGTAGAGAGGATCGAGCAAAAGACCATATCGGTCGAACAAAACGAACGATCCGAAAAACAGCGTCGCGATCGACGCGGCGCCGACCGACGCCGTCACCATCGGCGACGTGGCGATCCCGAGGATCATAACGACGGCGAACAGCAGCAGAGCGACGACGAATTCCGATCCCGCCGCCCAGTCCGGTCTCGACAAGAGATGGCCGGAGACCAGCGACTCAATAATTTGCGCGTGGATTTCCACGCCTGGCGTCGAAGCGTCGAGAGGCGTCGCGCGCACATCGCCCAGTCCGGCCGCCAGCGAGCCCACGAAAATGATCCGCCCGTCGACCTCGCTTCGATCGACTCGATCCTGCAACACCTCGGCGGCCGAAATCGCCCTCGCGGAGTTCGAATGGGCATAGCGCGGCCGGATGTCGCCACTGGCGCCCGTCGCGATTTCCAAAGAGCCGACGCCGATCGCGTTCACGCCGGTTTGCTGGCCGAACGCCGATTGGCCGCTCGCATTGGAGGAACGAATGACATAGGTTGTCTCTCCCTGCGCGATCCTCAGAGCTTCGAGCGCCAGCGACGGCGTCGGGCCAAAGGGTCCGCCTACGAAAAGCGGGATGCGGCGGACGACTTGATCGTGATCGGGCAACCAATTCGTGGCCCCCAGTCCTCGCGCCGAGTCGGCCAGCAGGCTTATGGGCGCGACGATCGCCGGGAAAGACACCAGAAATGGGGCGGGTTCGTCGCCAGCCACGGCCAATCCGGCCTTTTGCGGCAAATGCGCCTCTCCGCCCGCCGCGACGAGCGTTAGGCCAAGAACGACGGGCGCGGCGGCGATGGACTTTGCGAAGATCTGGTCGTTAGTCGAGGTGGTCGCCAAGACTTGCGTGAGCTCTTTCCGCGCCGATCCGTTCGGAAGAATTCCCACTATGTTCTCGAAGCTCATTCGATCGGGTTCGGCGAAAATGAAATCGAATACGATCGCCGAGGCTCCCAGTTCGGCTAGTTTGTCGGTCAGTTCGGCGAGACGCGTTCGCGGCCAGGGCCATTGGCCAAAAACAGCAAGGCTTTGATCGTCGACGCCGACCACGCGAACCGGCGCATCCCGATCATATCGCCGAGGCGCCGCCCGCTGAAATGAATCGAAGACAAAATTACGCAGATCCTCGAGCAAAAGCGGCTGGGAGAGCCCCCAAGGGAAGACCAGAAGCGCGGACAAAATCGCCGAAAGCCAATAGACGTTTCGTCGCCTCCCCATCCCCTCCTCCGATCTCGCCAAAGATGGCCTGCCCTCATCCCGCAACGATGCGGCGCGAGGTTGTTCGCAGAACTCTCGAACCTATACGTCGTGGATGCGAGGGAAGAAATCGCCGCGCAAGCGATGGCGGTCGGCGGCGCGCCTCCGACGCGCGCGCTCGGCGTCTACGCAAATAGATTGCATTCGTCTGGCCAGCCGCCGCAATCGAAATTAGGGGCTCACCGGATTCAGTGGGTAGACAGTCGGAATGCCCGATTTCGACGCGTGCGAGGCCCCCGCGGCGACGCCTCCGGCGACCGCCCCGCCGACGACTCCGGCGGGCAAGACGAACATCGCGGGACTCTCCACGCCAAAGAAACCTTGCTCGCCCGGCGCTAGCCCGGAGAACTCTTCCGGCGCGCAAAGCCCGGGACCGGCCGCGCACTGTCCCGCAAAGAACTGGAAGCTCGGGTTGAAACCGAGAATCGGCGTGCAGGCCAGATCGGTGACGATCGCCGATTGGCCGGCTCGAAGTTCGCAGAATTTGCCGTTTTTTGTTCGAACGTTAACGGTTCCGTTGACCACGTGAAGGCGCGTTCGACCCGGCGTCGACTCGCCCTCGAAAATCGTTCCACGAACGCCGATGGTGGCGACCCCCGTGGTGATTTCGTATGCGCGCTTGTCGGAATGCCCAGTCGTGAAGCGGAATACGCCTTTCGCCACGTCAATGGCGGCCTTGCCGTAAGTCGACGGGCCCGCGGAGACGAAGTTGCTCAGCCTCACCGTCGAACTTGGCCCGATCGCCAAATTGGTGCTGTCGGAAAAGACGAGTTTCGTGGAGCTGTCTTCGGCGGTTTTTACGACTTCGTTGCGGACGACGCTCGCGCCGGTGTCGATCTTAACGACGCCTGAGGGCAAGACGCCGCTCACATTGTTGCGGACCACAGAGGCGACGCCGATAGCGTCGTCGTCCGCGCGCGCTCCCGTCGCCAACGCCGCCGCCGCCAGCGTCGCCAGAAAGCCTAACCAGCCTCGACGTCCCGGAGAAACGAAATTCATCACCTTACCCTCGGCCGCATTTCGACGTTCAACCGCCACTCTCTACGCCAGAATAGTACAACAATAGTAACTACGCAGCCTGTCTGGAAAGTGTTTTTTTGCGAAAGACGAGTTGACCCCCGCCGCCCTGCGCAAGAGGCGTCGCAAATTTTGTGTGTCAAACGCCGCCCTCTGCAGGGATGCTTCGCCGCGCTGGGCGCACAATCCCCCGATTCTCCCGCCGTGAAATTGCGTCCAATTCATGAATGCCGTCAACCCCGCTCGTTGAAATCGTCGTCGCCCATCGCGCCGCAAGGCGAGATGGGCCATAATGTTTAGGTCGCAACAGCTTGCATCTGGCCCAGCCGGCTTACCCGTACAGCGCGACAAAAAGCAAAGAAGCTCGCGCTGTCCTCGACGTCGGCCAAGACGTCCGGCTGGAGGAGTATGAAAATGAACATGTGGCTTATCGAAGCTCTTGGCTATTTGGCGGCGGCGATGAACGTCTTCGTCTATGTCTCGAACAGCATGATCCCGCTGAGGATCGCCGCAATATTCGCCAATGCTATGTTTTCTGCCTATTTTTACCTGAAGGGCGTCTATCCTTTGCTTCTGCTCAATGGCGCTTTAATGTGCGTCAACGTCTGGCGGCTGCGCCAGCATCAGCACTTGATTGAAGCCATCCGCGCGGCGACGCAAGGCGATTTCAACTTCGACTGGCTTCGGCCCTTTATGCGACCGGCGCATGTTCCGGCGGACGCCGCATTATATCGCAAGGGAGATCTGGCCGAGGAAGCTTTCGTGATCGTGAGCGGAGGGATCGAAGTGCCGGAATTCGGCGTCACGCTTGGCGTCGGAGCGCTGTTTGGCGAAATCGGACTGTTCAGCGACGAGAACAGGCGCACGGCAAGCGCGGTGGCGGTGGGCGAGACGGAGCTTTTGTGCATCAAATACTCGGACGTGTTGCAGCTCGCGGCGCAAAATCCGCAGTTCGGATTCTACCTCATGCGTTTGATGGTCCAGCGGATGCAGCGCAACGTCGCGCTGGCGCATGATGCAAAGCGCTGATCGACGCGCCAGCCGCGACGGCCCGACCGGGGGAGCCCGACAAAGAAGTGGTCCGCTGCGCGCGCCCCGGCTTCTGCCTAAAACAGTTTCAGTTCACTGTTTCGTCATCGAGACGATGGTGGGCGAGTTCCGCGTTCGGCGCCAGCTCGCAAGGAGGCCTTCTTTCGGTGAGCCCGACGTCGACCGCCCCTCGATAATTCATTTCGAAGCGCCGCACGATCAACCGCACGAGATAGAGACCGAATTCGGGGTTCTGAAAGTAATGCTGTTCGAATTCCTCATAGGTGATGAAAAGCAGCCGGACGTCGGTCGCGCAAACCGCCGAGGCCATGCGGCGCCCGTCCGACGTGAACAACGCCATCTCGCCGAATAAATCGCCGGGATGCAGCGTGGCGGAGATCTCCGGAAGATCGACCCTGCCCTCCACCAGAAGATAAGCGGCGTCCGCCTCGTCGCCTTTCTGGAATATGCTGACCCCGGCTTTCAGCGAGCGCGGATGCGCGAAAGGCTTCAACCATTCGACATTTAAGTCGGTTTTGCTTGCTTCGCGCACGGTGGCGATGAGCTTGCGCATTTCGCGCACGCGCGCGGCGTTCAACGGCAAATTGACCGCGTGCTCGACGATGGTGGAGATGCTGCCGCTGCCAAGACCCTGCGCTAGGCCGAACACATTGCCAAACATGGCCATGAACCTGAGCGGGATCATCCGCGTGGCGTAGGCGGCTCCGACGGACATAACAACCTCGGCCCATTTGAAGACCAGTCCGAGCGTGGAATAAGCGCTCGCTGGCTCCCCCTTGAACCAGGAAAGGAGGCCGGCGAGATAGGGGGTATGCGCCAGATTCTCGAACATCCAACCTCGCCGGCGCGCCGCGATCGACACGACGCTTCTCAAATGGACGTTGTCTCAACCACCAAGCTGCACCACTTTTGTTTTCCAGGCAAGACGCCGGCGCTTTGTCGCCCGCCGAGCTAAGACCTTGGAAGCATTCAACAGCGAGCCTGAAGGCTCGCTGTCTGGTGGCGCGGCTTTCAGGAACGCGAGTCTTCAGGCTCGCATTTCCAGCCAGTGTTGTGTATCTATATTATATAGTGCATCGAAGCGAAAAATCCTGCGGACACGCGCGCCACGAATTTTGGGCGGCGAAGGGCCCGCCAAGGCGCCTGCACTGCGCCATCTGCATGGAACCGAACAACTTTGCGCATAGAGGGTGAGACACAAACAAAACATTCAACATTTGTCGCTTCACCAAGCGCAGTCGATCTTGGCTCGTATTACGAGTATATGACAACAATTTGGGCAGATCGTCTTCTCATCGCATCTTGACCCTCTCAAAAGTCAGGTGTAATTCTCTCATTATGTATCTACTACACATCACGCCGCTCCAATGGCGTCGGGCCGGCATCGGCGAGACGTGCTTTTGAGACGACGGGAACCGCCAGGGACGGGGGCCCTCGATCCGCTAATCGCCTGAGTGGCGATCGGATTGTTCGGAAACGCGAGATTAGCCGCCGCACACCCGTCCGCCCGAGTCCGACTGAGCGACCAGGGGGGCGCCAATATTTGGTTTTGCCAAGAAGTGAGGATGAAATGCAGCCCAACACAGTTGTCGCAGCGACCGTTGACGGCGAAAAATTGGCCGCGAACGCGCATATTGCGCCGATCGCAGATCCGGTTGCCGGCGCCGCGGCCAATCTCAATAGCCCAACCGTACTCCTGCATGTGCGCTTTCGACCGGATGCGACTATTTTGCAAATTGATGAACGCCCGGCCGAACTGACTGACGAAGAATGGTTCAAACGCCTCTGCGCGCGCGCCGGCGCGAAATACGCGACCCGCGTCGGCGGACGCGGCTTCTTTCGCCTGACGCGCGTAGAGTTGGACGCGTTGAAAGTGCAGAGGCCGAATTGATGAGCCATCGGCGCCCATCGTCTGCGGTCGAGGAAGGGAGCTTGAGGCTCCCCTCGCTAGACTAAAAATCGCGATGGACCGGCGGAGCGCGCCGGTCAGCGCCATTGCGCCGTCGTCAATTCATTGCGCCGTCGTCAAGGCCTTCGCCGCGGCGCCGATCGGCAGATTCGGGCGGATAAGCCTGGCGAAATCGTCGAGCGCGCGAAAATTCTTTTCGGCGTCGAGCGACGCTGGCTTCAACAGCAACGCGCGAAATCCGGTGCGTCGACGCAGGTCGATGATTTTTTCTCCGACCTCGTCGAAATCTCCTATCAACGAATGCTCGATGATCGCCGCTTCATCGAAGGGAACGTTCGGCGATCCCGCCTGCGCGCGAAAAATGCCGCCAATGCGTTCGGCGAAGCGACGGATGAATGGAACGGCTTCCGCCATGGCTTTTTCGCGCGTCGGCGCGGTGTAGAAAAATCTGGCCAGCGTCAAGCGGGGATCGGCTCCGGGCCCGGCCGCCGCACGAAACATATTGACGATGTCGAGCACCCTTTCGAGCGGGAACGGCGGCGCCGCCATGACGCCGAGTGAGTTGCGCGCGGCATAGCGGATTGCGCCCGGCGTCGTCGTCGCGAGATAACTCGGGATCGGTCTTTGCAGCGGCTTTGGCGTGATGCTGATGTCGCTCGTTTGATAATATTGGCCGGTAAAGCTTACATGGTCTTCATAGAGCAGCCGATTAACGAGGCCCAGCGCCTCCAGCGTCATGTCTCGGGATTGATCCGCTCCCGCATGAAAATGCTTGTTCTGCTGAGCGAAGGGACCGCCCTTGGCGACGCCGAAATCGAAGCGGCCTTGCGAGAGAATGTCGATCGTCGCCACATCTTCGGCGACCTGAATGGGATTGCGAAAGGCGATCAACACCGCCGCCGAGCCAAGTCTTATGCGGCTCGTGACGCCCGCGAGATAGGAGAGCAGCGTCAAAATCGAAGGGCTCACCGCGTCCGGGTCGAAGTGATGTTCGGCGATCCAGGCTTCGTCTACGCCAAGCGCCTCCGCATGCTGGACGAAGCGTGTCTGTAGATCGAAACAGCGGGCGAAGTCGCGCTGATGATTTTCGTATGTGCAAAACACGCCGATGCGCATCGCCGAGCCCTTGTTTGCAAGGCCGGCCGCTTCCAGGCTCGGCTGTCGTCGTTAAGCGGTCAGCGAATGGGCCGGTCCGCCGTCGGAAGGCTTCCCCGCCATGCAAAAGAAAGGCCGTTCGAATCCTAACAACACGCGCAGCTTCCGCTCGCGAGATTTCGGCGATAGACCGGCGCCGCGCCCCCAATCTCACACGAGACGCGGCGGACATTCATTTCCCAGTCCCCTGCTCATCGCGTCGGAAAGGAAGAAAGGCTTCGTCGTCGGCGATCACTTCATCGACCGCCGCGCGCTCTCGGGCCAGGAATTCGGCGATCACCGCGCCAAAACGCGAATCGGCGAATTCATGCGCCGAATAAGTGGCGACCGGCCGGTAACCGCGCGCAAGCTTGTGCTCGCCCTGCGCGCCCGCCTCGACACGCCTGTAGCCGCGACGAATGGCGAACTCGATCGCCTGATAGTAGCAAGCCTCGAAATGCAGGAACGGCCGCTCCTCGATCGCGCCCCAGTTGCGCCCGTAGATCGCGTCGTCGCCGAGAAAGTTGATCGCCCCGGCGATATGCTGTTCTCCGCGTCGCGCCATGACCAGCAAGATGCGGTCGGCCATCGTCGCGCCGATGTGGTCGAAAAACGCCCGCGTCAAATAAGGACGCCCCCATTTGCGCGATCCGGTGTCCATATAAAAGGCGAAGAACGAGTCCCAGTGCGACGATGTAATATCGGTTCCGGTCAATAAATCTATCGTCAGATCCTCGCCCAGCGCCTCGCGCCGCTCGCGCTTGATCGCCTTTCGCTTGCGCGAGGCCAGCGTCGCGAGGAAATCGTCGAAATCGCGATAGTCTTCGTTGAGGAAATGGTACTGCTGGCCGGTGCGCGGGGCGAAGCCCGCCTGGCGCAAGGCCTGCGTGTCCGGATGCGTCGCGAAGGTGACGTGAACGGAGGACGCGCCGCTCGCCTGGCGCAGCGCCCGCAACGCCGCGATGAGCGCCTCACGCGCGCCTGAAGGCGCATCCTTCGCGACGAGCAACCGTCGGCCGGTCACCGGCGTAAAGGGCACGGTGACCTGAACCTTGGGGTAATAGCGGCCGCCCAAACGCTCATAAGCCTGCGCCCAATTTTGGTCGAACACATATTCGCCTAAGCTGTGCGTCTTGAGATAGGCGGGTGCGGCGGCGACCAAACGGCCGTTGGCGTCCTCGACGAGCACATGCGCGGGCGCCCAGCCTGTGCGCCCGCCGACCGATCTCGATCGTTCCAGCGCCAGCAAGAATGCGCTGGATACGAAAGGGTTATATCGCTCGCCGGAGGCTTCCGGCTCGGCGAGCCCGGGCGGATTGGCGCAGGCGTCCCAGGACTTTGCGTCGACGAGGGCGAAGGACGAGGCGAAACGGGCGGTGAAGCTGGCGGCGGGCATTGCGACCGGGGCGATAGGAGGCGCGAGCGGGACTGTCCGCAAGACGATGTAAAACCTATCGGAAATCCCAAGAAGCACAAGATTTGCCATGAACGGCGCTCGATGCGCGGCGCAGGGCCATTTGAACAGAGTCTATTTGAACAGAGTCAAAAGGCCCAGCCCCACCAGCAAGCCGCCGCTGAGCGCTTCAATTCGACCGAGCCAGGGGCCGAGCCGCGTGCGCAATTGCGCCGCGAAATAGGAAAAGCCGACGCCATAGACCAGCGACGGCACGGCGATGGCCCCGAGGCCAAACGCCAGCCCGAGCGACAGGCCGAACTTCCAGCTCGCCGCCGTCGCCGCGGAGAACAGCACCACGGTTAGCGGCGCGCAGGGCGTGAAGGCCATGCCAAGCCCCATCAGAAACAATCCGCTCGGCATGAACTGAAGCACGGCGTTGCGCTCCCAGCTGTCGGACGCGCAGCCCGCTCCACAAGCTTTCTGGCGGCGCATCCGCCACATCAGCAGTATGGCCAGGCCGACCAGCAGCGTCGCGGAGCCAAGCGCCGAATTGACGATCGGCGCGCCGAACATGCCGCCGGCGTAATCCCCGACGAAGCCCGCGGTCGCAGCGAGCCCGCCATAGCCGGCGAGACGCCCCAGGGCGTGCGGCAGAATGATCCGCAGCGATCGGATCAGCCCGCCGTCCGTGCATAAAAACACCGGCCCCAAAAAGGGCAGACAACTAACGAGGCACGGCCCCATGCCAAACATCAGGCCGAGCCCCGCCGCCATCGGCAGGCCGATGACGACGGGCGCGATTCCTCCCGTCTCAGGCGTCATCGGCGACGAACTCCCTCTCCTCGGCCAAAAATTCGCTGCGCGCCAGAATCGCCGCGCCGAAGGCGGTCGTGGTTTGCGGATGCTTTGGCACGACCATCTCGCGCCCAAGCTCTTCCTGTATCGCCGCGACCAGCCCCCTGTTGAGCGCCGGACCGCCGTCGAAATACACGCGGTCTTCGAGCCCAACTTTCTTCGCCAGCCGCACCGTGCGCTTGGCGATCGAATGATGAATTCCGGCGATGATTTCGCCCTTGCCATGTCCATTGGCGAGCAGGCCGATGATCTCGGATTCGGCGAAAACCGTGCAGGTGCTGTTGATCGTCAAGGGCGCCGCGACGGCGGCGAAGTGGTAATCGCCGAGTTCGTCGAGATCAATCTCCAGATTGCGCGCCGCGACATCGAGAAAGCGCCCGGTTCCCGCCGCGCATTTGTCGTTCATAACGAAATGCGTGACGCCGCCATGGCTGTCGATCTGGATCGCCTTCGAATCCTGGCCGCCGATGTTGATGATCGTCCGCACGCCGCCATGGGCCTTGCCGACCTCATGCGCGCCGATCCCATTGGCGGTGATTTCGCTGATCGAATCGTCGGCTTCCTTATAGAGTTTGCGCCCATAGCCCGTGGCGATCATATAGCGCACGTCGCGGCGCTCTACGCCCAGCTTGGCCAGCAGCGTCTCGAAGGCTTCCTTGGCGTTTTTGTAAAACAGACTGCCCGACGCGGCGACGTGCGCGCCCGCCAGTTTTCCGTCTTCGTCGACCAGCGCGACCTTGATCGCTGTCGAGCCAATGTCCAGCCCGGCGTAATAATTCATGCGCGGTTCCTCTTTCTTGTCTTTATCGATTCAAGAAAAGCTTCGACGCGGGTCGAGAGCTGTCCTTCGTCGTCCGGGCTGTAATCCGTCTCGATGTAGAGCATCGGCACGCCCTTCTCATTGAGCGTCTGGGCGACGCTGCGCTGCTCCATTTCATAGACCTGACAGCCCGCAAAGGCCTGATAGACGACGCCGTCCGCCGAAAACTTCGTCACCAGCTCCAACAGTCGGCGCCGCCTATCCTCGTTCTTGGTGAAAATCGGGCAAGTGCAGGGCTTCAAATATTTGTCGGCGAGGCTGTCGACCATGTCGTTGAGCAGCCATTCGTCGATCGCCGTCATGTCGTAGAGCATCCGATTGGCCGAGCAGGTCTCGTCCGAGACCACGACGCCGCCTGCGCGTTCGATCAGCAGCGGCAGCTTCAAATTCGGGAAGATCGGCGGCGAGCCGGTGAAGACGATGCGCGGCGCCTTTTTCTGCGCCGCGCGAATGGCCTTCTCCAGCCGTTCCCCCAATTCCGCATTGAGGGCCTCGACGGCCTCGCACCAACGGTCGAGTTCGTCGAAGAAATAGGCGTTGACGACGAGAAAGGCGTCCTTGCCCAGAAACACCGAGGGCGAAGCTCGGCGAAAACCGTCCAGCACGCGGAACGCCTTTTCCGCCCGTTGCGTGCGCGCCATAGCCGCCTTCAAATTCCTGCGCGTGAGCTTCCTGCCGGTCACGCGGCGCAATTCTTCGACGAATTGGCGCACCGAGCGCCGCCAATAGACGCGAGAGGCTTCGCTCTCCTTCACATTGGGCAGTTCGAGATCGAAGACGGGATGCCCCATCTCCTGCAGCATCGCGCTGGCCTTTTTCTTTTGATCGCAAGTCGTTGGGTTGACCACGAGATCGAGCTTGCCGACGCGAGGCACGGGATTCTCGGAACACAGCATTCCCAGCGTCGCTTTCACCAGCGAGCAGGATTTTGCCGGCATGAAGTCGGCGCCGATCTGATCGTAATGATAGGAGCCGTTGCACAGCCGCACCGGCGTCGCGCCCATCGCGTAAACCAGCTCCTCGGGCGCATGGATGCACGTCGTGCCGATCCTTATCCCTGCCGCCGCGATGGATTCGCCGCGGCAATAGACGCGCCGAAACAGATCGTAAAAATAGTGCATCGCCTTCGGATTATCGTCGAAGTCGTCGATGATGTGATTGAGCGCCCTTTCGGCTTCCTGCGCCTGCTTGGTTCGGCCGAACGGCAAGGGCTCCGTCTTGGCCGTCACGATCGTCGCGGCCGGCACCGGCGCGACGGGCGTCGTCGTCTTGAGAGGCCCGTTCATGAATTGACGCCTTTCTCCATGCGTTTGACGAAGCCCGCTTCGGTCGACTCGAATATCGTCATCCCTGCGAAACTGGCCTTAAGCGCGCCCTCTTCGGGACAGGCGGCGACGCATTTCAGACAGACGATGCAGTCGTCCATCATGATTTGAGGCGTCTTCACGTCGTCGGCGATCTCCTTGATCTGAAGATCGCAGACGCTGTAGCAATCGCCGCAGCGCGTGCATTTGCCGCCGTCCTTGATCAGCCGGAAAAACGCGACCTTCGACAAAAGATAGTGAAAGGCGCTCATCGGGCAAAAAAAGCACCAAAAGCGCTTCTTCACGAAAGAGCCGGTGAAAAACAGCCCCGTGACGGTCGCGCCCAGGGCGGTCATCGCTATTTTGGTCGGCGACGAGAAATCGACCATGAATTGTCTGAAATCGGCGGCGAACAATGGAATAATCATGCGCGCCGGACAGATGGCGCAGAAAGGCGCCGACATGTCGCGCGAGACATATCCCGCGCCGATGCCGAGCGGTATCAGGATCATCAGCGCCAGCAGCACATATTTGATCCAGCTGAGCGTCTGAAATTGCGCGTGGGAGTATCTTGCGAAGCGAACGCCCACGCGCTTGCGCAGTCCCGTGATCCAGTCCTGAATCGTGCCGAGCGGGCAAACGAAGCCGCACCAGCCCTTGTTCAGCACGATGAACCACAAGAAGAACGTGAAGAAGCCCGTCAGCACCGTGATGCCGGCATAGCCGAACAGAACCGGCCACGGCATAGCGAGCTGATGCTGAAGCGGCATGAGATAGCAGACGCCAGGCCTTCCACTCGAATTGTAGCCACATGAGAATGTCGGCAAACTATTGCCGAAATTAATGCCGGCATAGCCGCCGTAGACGAGCAGAACGAAGAAGAAGATCTGCAGCCAGAAGCGGAATCGGTTGAAATCGACTCCATTCACCGCGTCCCGGAGGACGTTCTTGACCGACGATCTCTGCAGCGCGGGCGCCGCGACGGACTCAAGCGAGCTTTTCATCGAAAACGATCTCCTTGAACGGCTTCTGGCGACGCTGCCGATAGAACCAGACTGCAAAGGCGGTGAAGGCGGTCACGAACATCACGATCGCCAGCGCATAGGCTTGAGAGCGGTAGTCGTAGGGCGCGGGATAGTAACGGGCCGTCATGCTCGTCTGGTAACGGGTCGTCGAATAGCCTTGTCCGTTGTAGACGCCGGCCTCGGGGGTCTCCGCTTCCGCCCACACGAGAAAGACGCTGGACTGACTGCGGTTGAAATCGCTCCAGGCGGGGAAATAATCGCGGATCAGTGTGAATTCGACGCGGCCGTTCTGGTCGCTCGTCACTGTCTTGCGCCATCCCTGTTGCGTGGAGAGCGAAACGCGCGCGCCAGCCAGGGGCTTGCCGTAAGCGCGCACCAAAAACACAGCCTTGTCGCCGGAGTGAATGGATGTCATGAGCCGCTCGTCCGGCCCATGTTCGCGCACAAGTTCGATCGGCGCCGTGTCGTCGAGCGTCGGCTTGAACAGCGCCGGATCGTATTCGACGCCGTGCCCCATACCGCCTTTCAACAGTTCCGCCTGCGCCACCTGCACGTCCAGCACGCCGCCATGCGCGGATTTGCGCAGGAGATAAGCGCTGTAGAAGCCGAAATTTTCCAACTCGACCTTTGTGCGCAGCCCGCCTTTTCCCATGTCCGTGAACGGCGTCTCCCAGCGCTTGCCGTCCGCGCTGAGGACCTGGAGCGAAACTCCATCGTCGCCGAGTTTGACCACGGGCGCGTTCGCCGGATCCGCTCCACGTCGCAGCACGAGGTTCTTCACGCCACCATGGCCCATATTCATCATGCCGACCGACTCGGTCGCGTCCGTCGGAGCGTTGGCGGCGGGAACGCCGCCGGTAGGAGCGCTTGCGGCCGGCGCGCCGGCGCCGATGCTCTCCCGGTTTTGATGATCTTGGCCTTCATGGTTTTCCGCTCCGCGCTTGCCGCCGCGCCTTTCACCCGAACCTCTATCGCCCGAGCCTCTTTCGGCGGACGGTGCGTCGACCAGCCAGAGCGGCTCGGGCCAGGGCGGCGGGGCGTCCAGTTGCGCGGAAACGGCGCTCGGCGCCGGTTTATCGTCGACGCGGGGCGCCATGCTCGGCGCCGGGGCCGGCCGCGCGACGGGAGCAGTCGGCGCCTTGGCTGGGCGGGCAAGAACGGGCGTCGCGAAGGCGCCTAACAAGGCGAGAATCGTCAGGGGTCCGATCGCAGTCAATGAATCGCTAGCTTTCATGCCTCTCTCCAATCATTCGCCGCACCCAAGGGAAACGGACGAATTGGAAAACGGACGAACCGGTCCGCCCGGGACATACGCCGCCCAGAAGCAAAGCGGGCGATGGATGCGCGCTATTGCCGGGCAAGCGGGAAGCCTCCGTCACTTTTGGGGACGAGAAGCAAAGGTCAGATTTTCAGGACAAAATCCCGCCGCGCGTTGCGCTCGGGCTTTGGACAACCACCAGGCGGATGTCAGCCGAGCCGCGGCGGCGCGCGCGACCGCAAATCGTCGGGACTACGGTCGAGTTCGCATCCGAGCCGGGACGCAAATGCAAATCGCGTTGAAATTCCCAATCTGAAAATGACTTGCGACGTCGGCGGCGTCGCGAGATCGGCAGCCGCCTTAAAGATGCAAAGGTCGCAGCAAGACGCGGCCTGATTCGATGGATGGCCGTCGTGGCGCCCGTCGCCGGCTCCTTGGCAAATATTGGTCTGCGCCAGGACGGGCGACATCCCCGCGACGGCCGCCGCCCCCGAGGAGTCAGCATGCGCGAGCGACGCAAACGCGACAAAAACCATCGCGAGAACATAAGCCCCCGCGATGCTCCGCTTGATCGCCTTCATTGTGCGAATGCCGCTCATAATTATGAAATTTGCACCGAGCAAAAAGCGAGTCAAGAGTAAATGTTGACAGCATATTTTATTGTTCATCCAAAATGTTCAGTCCTCGAAGGAAATCCCTGCCGGCGCGCGCCGACGACTGGAAATAACCGCTTGGATCTATTTGATTCACGCAAGTATTGTATTATACAGCAAGATTCGCTGCCCCAAATGAGACCGTCGATAAGATCGCGCATCGCGGGCCAGCCGAAGGGCAGACAATCCAGAAGACAATTGCTCAGTGGGCGACACTGCAGGAGTGGTCCTGGAGATCCTCGCTATGAGCGAAGTCCAGCGGCGCCCTACCTGCTCTATCCTCAAGCATTATGAATCCGTCTTTGCCATCTTCAAATTTGGCTCCCGCCAAAAAAATCGTTTCCGCCCCCATGTCGGAAGCCGCGTCGGCCAATTCATCGGAAATTAAGGCGATTGGATTTGTCCGGCCGAGGTCAGGATCGTCAAGTCGTCGCGCGTTGTATTTCTTTCCGTCGACCTCAAAGGGCAGTAAGCCCCACGAGTGACCGATCTCGTCAGCATGTTTACGAAGCAGGTCTCGAACTTGCGGCTTAATGCAATCGACGTGGATGTGCAGCTGGTCTTGGCTTCGGGCGTGTTGCGAATTCACCGCCAAGCTCACCTCGTCTCGTGCAATTTCGCGTTGCAAGTAACCGAACACGAAGAATCTGGCGTTCCAGGCCGCCGACCAATATTTTTTCGACGAAGCTTCACGGCTATCGGGGCTCTCAATGCCCGATATTTGTTTTGTCGGAATAACAAGCACTTGTGCGACGCCAACCCTATCCTTCAGGACGGCGTATCCCCCTTCCTTGTCATTACTGACGGTAAGGCAGGGGCTCGGAGGGTCGCCAGCTTGCCTCGCTGGAACGCACTGAGTGCTGACGATCCTCCAAAGGGCCTCGCGCTTATACAGCGCGTCGTTCGATTGCGTCTGTCCAGTTACAAAGGCGAACAGCGCCAAGATGGACGAGCCCGTTAGGCCATGAAACCACATCGCAGAGCCCCTTGGAAGGATTGCGCCTGGAAAATCCCTTCGGACTTCGGTGAAGCCTCCCGAGCAGCGAACGGCGCCGCACGACGAAATTTTCTTACCGGGTATGACCGTTGGTCAAGCTTGCTTATTCCGTCGGCGCTGGTCAGCGGCAAACGTTGCAACATTGAACCACCTCCGTCTACCGCTCGAGTTGCGTCAAGGCGTGGCGCAAGGGGGCGTCAGAGATTTGCATCAATCCACGGTAAGGCTCGCTGAGCTCCAGGATGAGGAAAATCGCGGCCGATACCGAGAGCGCGCCCACCAACAGCGCTATAGTGACTGTCGCGTTGAAGCGCACGAAGAGACCGAAACCAAGGAAAAGCATGCATATCCATAGGACCAGCACCGTCAAAAACGGCCATGGAATCGAGCCGCCAAGCTGCTCCGACATCAGCAGGCGCGTTTGCAGGATGCTCTCCGTCAGCTGCATGGCCCGGCCGTGGACAAACCTCGCCGCGTCGGTCTTCGGCGCGAGAATTTGAAGTTGCTGGACAAATCTGCTCGCGGCGTTGAGGTTCGCGGACCTTACTCCGTCCGGCGACCAGATCCGATCATGAGCGGCTCCGACGGCGTCGCGCAACAGATCGCGCGCCTCCTTGGTTTCTGGCCCATAAGAGATCAGCAACCGGTCAAGCAGGACGACGTTGGTGGAGAGCGATTGCAGTTCGCTGCTCTGCGCGTTGTAGGTGCTGTTCGCCGATGCGATCAGCAGGCTTAAGATCAGCGCCGCCATGGTGCCGATCAGGCCCATAACGAGCTTCATGACGTCCTTTGAATCCGCGTCGAGGTGACTGTCCGGCAATTTGACGTGCAGGAGCATCCCGATGAGGGCGGCGCCGAAGGAACAGCCGAGAACGACCGAGGCGATAGCCAAGGCGCTCACCTAGCCCTCCCCTTCGCGCGATGTGGCGCGCCGAGCGCCGCCCCGGTGGTGATGGGCAATGTCATGCTCTGCCTCGTAGAAGCGTTCCGGCGTTAGCCGCCCAAAGATTGACGCGACCTTACTATGCATAGCTATCTATGCGTCGCTGTCAAAGACAATCAACTTCGGACATGCGACATGCGCATCGCGCCCAAAAGTTCTGGTCCGTTTTTAGGATGAACTGACGCCGACCCGGCTCGCCCGCCGAGCGCGTTATCGCACGCGGCATCGGCTGTCTTGTGCGCCAGCGCACGAACTTTCGCAGCGACAGACCCTAGTGTCACAGCATTCGCAAACAAGCGAACGGCCGAAGGGCCCGAGACTACGCCCTGATGACATGGAAGCCCGTCATGATCTTCAATCCAATTAAATTCGCCTCCCGTCCCATCCGCATCGCTTTGGCGATGAAAATCGCTTTCTGCTGCCTCGCCGCCGACGCGAGCCTCGCCGCCGCCGACGTTCTGCTCATCAAAAACCAGGAATCGGCTACCGCGACCGCGGTCTCGACACAAGACATGGCGTCAGCTGTTGACCAGAGCGCCAAGCAAGCCTCACTGCTGCAAGACAACTCCGCCAAGCCTGAGTGTCGCGAGGTGATTGTCGAAATCGATGAGGGTTATGGCGTGAGCAGCCATGTGACCCGCTGGGTCTGCCGAAAGGCCCTTTAAGTCGCCGATGCCGAGCCCATGGCCGGCGAGGTTCCGCGTCAGTGTCAGCGCCGACCGACGCGCGACCGCGGCGGCGTCAATCCTCCGGTTTATTTGGATCTCGTATTTGCGCGGACAGTTTCCGATAGGCGTCCGCATCGCCATAGTCCACAAAGTCGGCGTAGCGCGGGTGAGCCCCGATCACTCGGCGCGCGTGTTTGATGGGACACCAGTGCCGCTCCGTGCGGCCCGCGATCTCGCGTACATAAGCGATCAGCCCGTTTGCATAGGAGCAATAGGCGCAGTTGATGATTTCGAGCGCATTGAGATAGGCGAGGTGGTGTCGATCGAACACCAAATAGTCGCCGCGCCGCACCTTGGGGATGCCATAAACGGGAAAACAGACAGCCTGATATATCGTGACAAAGAGGTCGAGGAAGACGAAGGGTATGATCGTCGCGTAGATTACCGGCGCGGTGAGCATTACCAACGGGTGCGCTTTCAGGATATAGGTCGAAAGTCGCGTCTTCAGCTCGCGATGACGACGAAGAATCTCTTCCTCGAAGAAGATGCGTCCTTTCTCCATGCCAACATGCAGTTCAATTCTACGCTGGGCGATTTCCGCGTCCAGCTCGGCCTCCAATTCGCGGATTTTTTCCATCAACGCATTGATATGCGGGGTCATTAGCTAGCTCCAGGCCGGCGGACGAGTGACTTTATGCGGCGCGCCGACGGCGGCGCAAGCGGGCTTCAAACGCGAAATGTCGTTCTTGGCAACAATAAAAGCAATGTCTTCTCCATGCGTTTCCTCCTCGCCGGACGAGCGCGACTTCTTCCCTTTTTGATTGTCCCTCCCTCCTAAAGAGCTTTCCTGCCGCCCATGCGGCCATTGGAGCATAGAGAATTGTTTGCAATGGATGCTGGACGTCGTCTTCCCCAAGGACCAATCGCGTCTGCGCAAGGGCCATGGCGCCAAAGACACGGCCGTGCTCAGACACATCGCCATCAAGCTCATCCGCGCCGCGACCGACAAGAAAAACATCAAGCTCCGACGCAAACTCGCCGGACGGGACCCCGAATATTTGGCGGTCCGCCTCGGAGCAACCTGTCGCCAACCCGGCTTCGTCGCCCCGTGGAAAGAGAATAGGCCCCCTCACTTCGCGGTGGGAGAAATCGTCACCAGCGCAATTTTGTCGACGCCGCTGCAAGCGAGCGCCAGGCCCCCGGCGGGCGTTGCGACCATGTTGCGAACGACGCCGCCGCCCGATGGGATCGGCCAGCGCTCGAAACTCTCCGTCTTCGGATCAAAGCGCACGAGCATGTTTTGCTCGCTCCCGGTCTCCACGTACCAAATGCTGTCGCCGAGCACGGTGATCGCATAGGGGCCCGATTGGGCGCCGCCGGGCGAAGCCCAATCGACGACTTCGCCGTTGCGCGGGTTCAAACGCCCGAGCCGGCCGCGCGTAAAATCCGTGTACCAAATATAACCGTCGCCGGTCGCGGCGATGCGACGCGGCCGCGCGTCTTCGTTCGGCAGCGCAAACTCCTCAATGCGTAGAGTCGCCGGATCGAGGCGCGCGATCTTATTCACGCCGAATTCGGCGACATAAAGCGCGTCGTCCGCGCCAAATACGAGGCCGTAAGGCAGCGAGTCCTTCGTCGGCGGAGAAAGCAAGGCGATCTCGCCGGTCAAAGGATCGAGACGTCCGATCAGATTGGCGCCTTGCGCGGTAAACCACAGCACGCCGTTCTTGTCGAAGATCGGCGTATGAGAATCGACGCGCCGCGCGCTTTTCGGAACATAAGCCCGCACTTCGCCGCTCGCGGGATCGAGCTTGCCGATGTAGCCCTTCGCTTGCGCCGTGAACCATATGGCTCCAGACTTGTCCGCGACGAGGCCATGCGGGCCCGAATCGGGCTCCTTTAAAGAAAATTCTTGCACCTTCCCGGTGGCGGGATCGAGCCGCCCGAGTAGATTGGCGTTCTGGCCGGTGTACCAAATCGCTCCGTCGGGCGTCGCCAGCGGATCGTGTGGATGCGTGTTGCGCGTCGGCGTCAGCCATTCACGAATTTCAACGCGCAGCGCCGTCGTCTGGCCGTTGACCTCGATCGCGCCGCGCGTCGCGGCGCAATGCGCGCAAGTCTCAAGCGAAAAAGCATGGCGGGAGCCCGCCGCGTAAAGCGAAAGCAGCGCCAAAGCGCCGGCGATGGCCACGGTCGGCCGCGGCGAGCGAAAGCGATCCGCCTTCATTTCGTTGCTCCACGGGTTGTTGGCGTCAGCAAATAGGTTTTCCTCGCCGCAGTTCAACGCGGCGCCGGCGCATGGACATAGAAACCGGGAAGGCGGCGCTCCAGTTTGGTCAGTTTTACAGAGGGCGCAGTTCTGCCAACGGTTTTGCGCCCAAGTCCATCCTGGTAGCTTGCTTCATGCTATTTGCGGGGATCTGAAATGCGAAGGCTCGCTTTCGGAAACATTCAATCTGAGCGACGCAGCCGACTAGGAGTCGGCGGCAAAGGATTTTGGTTATCGCTTCTATTGCGTTAAATTCCCTCTTCGTCCCTTCGTCCGTTCCGGAAAGTCTGTCGCTCACGCATGACCATCGTCCCCGTCCGCTATGTCGAACCCGTCTACCGCCCGCCGAGCGAAGCGGATTCGCTGATTTTGCCTGTGACTGACGGCTGTTCCTGGAACCGTTGCGCGTTCTGCGAAATGTACGCCGCCCCGCAGAAGCGCTTCCGTCCCCGCAGCGAGGAGGAGGCGCTCGAAAGCATCCGTCGCTGCGGCGAACAATTTGGCGACGGCCTCAAGCGTGTATTCCTGGCCGACGGCGATGCGATGACGCTTTCCACCCGTCGCCTCGCGACCGTGCTTGAAGCGATCCGCCGCGACTTGCCCGGCGTGAGGCGGGTGTCGAGCTACTGCCTGCCGCGCAATTTGCGCAAGAAATCTTCGGCGGAGCTTCGGGAGCTGGCGGAGCTTGGCCTGTCGCTCGTCTATGTGGGGGCCGAATCCGGCGACGACGAGGTGCTGGCGCGGGTAGATAAGGGGGAGACCTTCGCGACGACGCGGGAGGCGCTCGAAAAGTTGCGAGAGGCGGGGATCAAACGCTCGGTGATGATCCTCAACGGCCTCGGCGGCCAGTCGCTGTCGCGACAGCATGCGCTGAACTCCGCGGCGCTGATGAACGCCGCGCAACCCGAATATCTCGCCACGCTCGTAGTCAGCTTCCCTAAAGGCGAGGCGCGGCTGCGCGGAAATTTTCCCGGCTGGGAGCCGCTCACTGTCCTGGGCTTGATGCAGGAAATGGAGCTGTTTCTTTCCGAATTGGAGTTGAAACGGACTGTATTCCGCAGCGACCACGCCTCGAACTGGCTTATCCTGAAAGGGACGCTGGGAGTGGATAAGCCGCGGCTGCTGCGAGAATTGCGTGCGGCTATCGCCGCGCCTGAAGCGGCGCCGCTGAGGCCAGCCTGGGCGCGCGGCCTATAGCGTCGCAAAAATTTCGGCCGCGCCCGCGATTGCAGGCCAACGGGAACACGCGCCGAGAAAACGCGCGCGGCGGCAAATGAAATAGTATTTTCTACTTAATGCGCTTTCCGTTCGAACGGAATCGTTCGGACGATAAGAAATCGCTCGAAATCAAAATGTTGGAGCAAGCTCTTATCAAAGAAGTCTATCGACTTTTTTAAGAGCTTGCTCCAGACGCAAACGCGCTGACCTTGCTCCGTGGAGTGATCCGATCGGGAGTCGAGCTTGGTTTTGGTCTCGTCCTCGAAGGGATCGAAGATCATGCGGTAGCCGCCATTGCTCTTGGGCTCCGGCGGAGGCTTGATGCGAGCATCGCCAATGTTAGCCATGGCGTGGCTATTTGCCGCATCTGTAGAACTGCAATTAGGAACTATTCAGGGGGCGCGCAGGTGCGGCGAGCACTTCTCTTACCCACTGTTTTGGTGAATTCATGGGCGAGCGTAGAGACGCTTCCAGACGAAAAGTTTTGAAATCGGCCAAGATCTCATTCAACGAAGGAATGAGCTGCATTGATTGCTCCGTCAGAAACATCTCCCCTACTGGCGCTTGTCTCGAAGTCGCCAGCCCTGTCGGCGTTCCGAGTAAGTTCGAGCTGCTAATTCAGGACGAGTCCGCAGCGCGCCCTTGTTATGTCGCCTGGAGAGGCGAGAAACGTATTGGAGTGGCTTTCTACTAGCCTGCTCGGCCAGAAGTCGCCGTTCATCGCGCAGAACGGCCTGCCCGCGCTTGGCGCACCCGGCGCCTCTATCCCGGATGGTGGCGCCATACGCCGGAAACACCGGGATCCCAGCCGGAAAATCGGCGCCGGAATCTTCATGCCGGACACCAACGCCTTAGAATCCTTGAATGCGAAACTGCGGCGCGCCGTGCGCACGCGCGCGCGACTTCCAACCGACGGTGCGGCGATGAAACTCTTGTATCTCGTCTTGCGCCAGGTGGCGGGAGAATGGAAAATGCCGCCGCGCGAATGGTGCGGGGCCAAAACCCAATTCGCCATCATTTTCGACGAAAGGTTCGTCACGGCGTGATGGTCGACCGGCCCCGCACCGGAAATTTCGGACAGTCCCGGCGTTAAGGATCGACTCTGACGCAGTAAAGCGGCTCCACACAAACGATAACCGCGTGGCCTATATTCTCGAGCCGTTCCGTTGACGTCATAACCCTCCATGCTTGATCCCGAACAATCAGTTTTGGGAGACGCTGTTCGAGGGCAAGTTCATTTCTCAATGTTATCGAGAAACCAGCGGTAGGCGTCGGCGATCCCCGCTTCGAGTGAGATTTCCGGCTTCCAGCCCAGCGCGGCGATGCGGCTTGAATCCATCAGTTTGCGCGGCGTCCCATCAGGCTTTGTCGTGTCGAATACGATTTCACCGGAGAAACCCACCGCGTGCGCAACAGCTTCCGCGAGGCCGCGAATGGAGATTTCGGAGCCTGCCCCACAGTTAATGTGTTCGTATTCGTCATAATTGTCGAGGCAGAAGATTACGCCACGCGCGAGGTCATCGACATGCAGGAATTCGCGCAATGGCGTTCCCGTGCCCCACACGACGGCCGCCTTACGCTTTTCCTTTTTGGCCTCGTGAAACTTGCGAATAAGCGCCGGCAACACGTGGCCCGTCGTAAGATCGAAATTGTCATTTGGGCCATATAGGTTGCAGGGCATAACCGAAATATAGCGGCGGCCGTATTGCTTGCGGTAGGCTTGGCATAACTTTATGCCCGCGATCTTGGCGATTGCGTACCATTCATTAGTCGGCTCAAGCGGGCCGGTCAGCAGCGCCTCTTCCTTGATGGGCTGCGGCGCGAATTTCGGATAGATGCAGGACGAGCCCAAAAAGATCAGCCGGTCGATGCCGGCGGCATGGGCGGAATGGATGATGTTCGTTTCAATCGCCAGATTGTCATAGATAAAATCGGCGGGAAACGTATCGTTGGCATATATGCCGCCGACTTTCGCCGCAGCGAAAACGATGGCGTCTGGTCGATTTTGCTTCAGCCAGACTTCGACCGCGATCTGATTGCGCAAATCAACGACCGAACGATCCGCTTTAACAACCGCGTCTCCGCGCGACGACAGATGTTTCGTGATGGCTGAACCGACCATTCCCTTATGGCCCGCGACCCAGATCCGGCGTTCGCTCACTGAATATCTCCATAAGCAATCAGCGGCCCCCGCTGAATTTTATGGCCTTTCGGCATTCTGTGAAGGTGGTTTTCACGTGTTTTTATAATTCTGACAAGCTGCATTCAGCCCTGTGAGCTTTACGAACGCCTCGCCGAGATGACGTATGACATGAAACTTATCGCGCAAAATTGCGGCGTTTGATCACGCCGCCTTCTTCTTCGGCGTCGGACGAATCGGTTTAGCCTTCTCAAGCATCGGGTCCGCCTCGCCGGCCTGAATGGCCCCGACCAAAGTTTCGATGATCCCCGGCAGCTTCTCCATCGGGCCGGCGGCGACTCCGGCCTTCCCCCTCTTTCGAACTCCAGCGGCTTCCAGCCGAACTCGACAAAGAAGACGACCTGACCCATCACGTCCGTCCGCCGCCGCGGGCGCGCGGGGATTTTCCTCTCCGTCAGCAGCCGGCTCGCCGTCTCGCTTCTTCCGCCTCAAGCTCGAAGAAGTTTGCGCGCGTCTTTATCCCCCCTATCGGCTCGGTATAAAAGCCATCAGTCTATTCCAGTCCAGAGCGCAGACATGAACCGTAAGCAACGCCGCGCCGCGGCAAAATTGGGTCGGCCACAGAGTGATCCCCGCGCGGGGACGACGAACGCTGTCGAGTCGACGGTCGCCGATCCGTTGGCGGCGGGTCTCCAGCACCACCAAGCTGGAAGATTGGCCAAAGCCGAGGCTTGTTATCGGCGAGTGTTAGCGGCCCAGCCTGACCATGCCGACGCCCTCCACTTATTAGGCGTCATTGTTCATAAGATGCGCAACGATGACCGAGGCATTGAATTGATACGCCATGCCATACAGCGCAATGGAAAGAATCCGACTTACTTTTACAACCTCGGCGTAGCTCTCAATGATAAAGGCAAGCTCGACGAGGCGATCGCCGCCTATCGCGCGGCGATCGCCGTCAAGCCGGACTTCGCCGACGCCCATTGTAACCTTGGCGCAGCGCTGAAGGATCAAGGCAAGCTCGATCAGGCGATCGCCGCCTACCGCCAAGCCATCGCCATCAAGCCGAACTATGCCATGGCTCATTCCAACCTCGGCATAGCGCTCAACGATCAGGGCATTCTCGACGAGGCGATCGCCGCCTACCGCCAAGCGATCGCCATCAAGCCCGACTATGCCGAGGCCCATTCCAACTTCGGCAACGCACTCAAGAATCAGGGCAGGCTCGACGAGGCGGTCGCCGCTCACCGCCAGGCGATCACCGTCAAGCCGGACTTCGCCGAGGCTCATTCCAACCTCGGCAACGCGCTCAAGAATCAGGGCAAGCTTGACGAGGCGATCGCCGCTTACCGCCAGGCGATCGCCATCAAGCCGGACTATGCCGAGGCCCATTCCAACCTCGGCGCAGCGCTCGATGATAAAGGCATGCTCGACGAAGCGATCGCCGCCTACCGCCAGGCGATCGCCATCAAGCCGGACTATGCCGAGGCCCATTCCAACCTCGGCGCAGCGCTCGATGATAAAGGCATGCTCGACGAAGCGATCGCCGTCTACCGCCGCGCGATCAGCGTCAGGCCGGACTATGCCGAGGCTCATTTCAACCTCGGCAACGCGCTAAAGCGTCAGGGCAAGCTCGACGAGGCGACTGCGGCCTACCGCCAGGCGATCGCCATCAAGCCCGACGATGCCGAGGCCTATTCCAACCTCGGCGCAGCGCTCAATGATAGAGGCAAGCTCGACGAGGCGATTGCCGCCTACCGCCGGGCGATCGTCATCAAGCCCGACTTGGCAGAGGCTCATTCCAACCTCGGCAACGCCTTCAAGAATCAGGGCAAGCTCGACGAGGCGATCGCCGCTTACCGCCGGGCGATCGCCATCAAGCCGGACTATGCCGAGGCCCATTCCAACCTCGGCGCTGCGCTCAACGATCAGGGCAAGCTTGACGAAGCGATCGCCGCCTGCCGCCAGGCGATCGCCATCAAGCCGGACTATGCCGAGGCCCATTCCAACCTCGGCAACGCCCTCAAGAATCAGGGCAAGCTCGAGGCGGCGATCGCCTCTTACCGTCAGGCGATCGCCACCGACCCTGACCTGGCCGAGGCTCATTCCAACCTCGGCATAGCGCTTAGCAATCAGGGCAAACTCGAGGAGGCGATCGCCTCTTACCGTCAGGCGATCGCCACCAACCCCGACCTGGCCGAGGCTCATTCCAATCTGTTATTCTGCCTGAACTACGATGATAAATCGACGGCAGCTCAGCTTTTCGCTGCACACCGAGAATGGGATGAACGATATGGCCGACCGTTATCGCGGCCGACCGTCTATGCCAATGAGCGCGAGACGGAGCGACGGCTAAGGGTTGGCTATGTATCGCCGGACTTCCGTCAGCATTCAGTGGCCTATTTTTTGGAGCCGCTGCTTAAAGGGCACGATCGGCAAGCGGTGGAAGTGTTCTGCTATGCCGAGGTAAGGCAGCCAGACTCGGTTACGGCGCGTCTGCATGGGCTTGCCGATCACTGGCTGACGACCGTCGGGCTGTCGGACGATGAGTTGGCTGAGCGCATCCGGGCCGACGGCATCGATATCCTGGTCGATCTTGCCGGCCATACGGCGCACAACCGGCTCCCGGTATTCGCCCGCAAGCCGGCGCCGGTTCAGGCGACGTGGCTGGGCTATCCCAACACCACGGGCCTGGAAGCCATTGACTACCGGCTCGTCGATGCTGTGACCGATCCCGCCGGGGAAGCCGATGCTTGGGCGAGCGAGACCCTGGTGCGGCTGGAGGGCGGCTTCCTCTGCTATGGCGGATTGAGGGACGCGCCGGAACCGACGGCCCCACCCTGCCTGAACGCCGGCACAGTGACCTTTGGGTCGTTCAACAACCCGGCCAAGGTGTCGGCGGCCACCTTCGACGCTTGGGCAAGGTTGCTCGCCCGGCTGCCCCAGGCGCGCCTGCTACTGAAGGGAAAACCGTTCGCCGACGCCACCCGGGCATTGTTCCTGGCCCACTTGGGTGAACGCGGTGTGGCGGCGGAGCGGGTGGAGCTGGTGGCCTGGCTGCCCAACAACGCCGCTCACCTGGCGCTGTATGATCGGATCGATATTGCGCTCGATCCATTTCCCTACAACGGCGCCACCACCACCTGTGAGGCGCTGTGGATGGGCGTCCCTGTGGTGACGCTGCGGGGTGATCGCCATGCCGGACGGGTTGGCGCTAGTCTGCTTGGTCAAATCGGCCTACCGGATTTGATAGCCAATTCAGTCGAGGAATACGTGGAGATCGCCCTCGCTCTCGCCGGCGATCCGGGACGCCTGCACGACCTGCGCCGCTCGCTGCGCCCGCGCCTAGCAGAGTCGCCATTGTGCGACGGCCATGCCTTTGCCCGTAAGGTCGAGGTCGCCTATCGCGCAATGTGGCGGCGGTGGTGCGAGGCCCCACACAATCACTAACACCGGACGCCAAACTGGAATTAGGCGCGCTCCTTCGAATGCAGCCCCATTCCAGCTGTGCGCCCCAATGGGGAAGGAACATGGCCGGACCACCCCATTAGCCGACAGTCGGCTTCCTCAAACTATTCGCGGGCTCCGCGTGCGCTCAATGATGATGGTGCTCATGTCCACCCTGACCCGATGCGCTTCCCGACCCCGCCAGCCCACCTTCTTCGGACGAACCGACACCCTCGCCAACGACCTCATGCGCGACCGTTCCCGCCGGGTGCTGGTAATGACCGGGATCACCGTAGTCGTTGGCGGCTAGACTTTCCCGAATCTTGATAAGCGCGAACATGCCGCCCATTTCAGCCGCGCCGAACTGACCTTCGCCCGACATCATCGGCAGACTGTTGGCGGGACCGCGCATCGCCATCTCCCCCATGTCGGCCATGCCGGCGGAGCCCATGGGCATATAGCCCGGCGCGAGCTTGCCGATCGCTTTGACAAGGTCGCGCTTCTGCTTGATTCCGATGAAATTGCGATTGGTGTGGCCCATAGCATTCATGGTGTGATGCGACTTGTGACAATGGATAGGCCAATCGCCCGGATTGGTGGCGACGAATTCGATGGCGCGGATCACGCCGACGGGAACGTCAGTGGTCGCCTCGGGCCAGCGCGCGGATTCTGGAACCCAGCCGCCGTCGGTTCCTGTCACCGAGAAATGATGGCCATGCATGTGAATCGGGTGGTTGGTCATCGACAGATTAGCGATGCGTAGCCGCACGCGGTCGCCGCGCCGGGCCGGCATGGGCTCGATGCCCGGAAACACGCGACTGTTCCACGCCCAGATGTTGAAATCAGTCATCTCGGATACTTGCGGCAGATAGGCGCCGGGATCGATGCGATAGGCGCTCATGAGGAAGACGAAGTCGCGGTCGACGCGCATGAATTTTTGGTCGCGCGGATGGACAACGAACGTGCCCATCATGCCCATGGCCATCTGCGTCATTTCGTCGGAATGCGGATGATACATGAAACTGCCGCTTTCCTTTGTTTCGAACTCATAGACGAAGGTCTTGTTTGGCGGAATATGGGGCTGCGTAACGCCGCCGACGCCGTCCATGCCGGCAGGCAGCAGGATTCCGTGCCAATGGACTGCGGTATGTTCCGGCAGCTTATTGGTGACGAAGATGCGGACCTTGTCGCCTTCCACGGTCTCAATCGTCGGGCCGGGCGACGTTCCGTTGTAGCCCCATAGGTACGCCTTCATGCCCGGCGCGAATTCGCGCGTGACGGGTTCGGCGACCAGATGGAATTCCTTCCAGCCATTGTTCATGCGCCAGGGCAACGACCAGCCGTTCAGCGTCACAACCGGCTGATAGTCCGGGCCGGTCGACGGGAACAACGGCGGCTGCGTCGAAGCGGTGGTCATGCGCGGCGCCTCGGGAATGGCGGCGGCCTGAACGCGCCCGCTCACCGCCGAAAAGCTTGCGAAGGCCGCCGCCGACTTGATCAAGGTTCTTCTCGATATCATGGGCGTTCGGCTCCGGTCTCGGCGAGTGAAAGGAATGAGGATTTGTCTTCCATGCCGCGCGCCATCCCACCTCCGGCGACCGCGGCGCGCAGATCGACCTCTGCGAGCCAGAAATCCTGCTTCGCCTCGATTGCTGCGCCCGTGGCGAGGACGCGCCGGCGAGCGTCCTCAAGCAGGGCGAAAACATCGACAATCATCGCGTTGTAGCGCCGCAGGGATTCGTCGCCGATGACGGCGTGCAGCGGCATGATTTCGCGCTGGTGGTGGCGGGCGATCTCATAGGTTGAGCGATAGGCTCGATACGCCTCGCGCGCTTCGGATCGGACATTGACGGCCTTCTCGGCGAGCAAGTTGACCGCTTCGAGCCAACGCTGTTCGGATTCGCGGACTCGGGTTTCGCCCAGATCGAAGATCGGGATTTCGATCGTCGCGCCGCCGCCGCCATTGTTGAAAGTCACCTTCTCGCCGTTGACGTTTTCCCTTGTGATCTTCCCGAGGCCCGATATCTGGAACAGGTCAATCAGCCGCGTATCCTCCGTCAGGCCCAGGGACTTGGCGAGCGCGTCGAGTTCCTTGCGTGCAATACGCAGATCGATGCGCCGTTTGACCGCCTCCCGCTCGACCATCGGCATTTCGGGAACGCGGGCGGGCGGAGCCGGGAGCGCGTTCGGCAGAGCAAAGGAAAGATCGCCGCCCCACAAGCCCAGCGCGCGGATAAGCCGCTCGCGCTCGCCGGCGGCCTTTTGGCGGGCGCTGGCCAAACGAGCGGTGATCTCGGCGTAAAAGAGCCGGTCTCGCGCCTGATCGAGCTTGGGCATCGCCCCGGTTTCGCCAAGCTGGTGGGCGAGCTTCGCCGCGGCTTCCGCCGCCGACGCCGCCTGCTCCAGAGCCTGGACCAGCTCGCGCGCAGCGACGGCTCGATAATAGGCCCGCCGCGCCTCGGTCGCGATGCGTAGCGTCGCCTCGGCGGCCTCCAGTTGCGCCGCCTCGAAACGGTTGGCGGCGATGTCCGCCCGCGCCGGCAATGTCGCGAGCGCAAAAATGTCGGCGGCGATCGCTCCCTCGATCTCCGACGATAAGGAGCCAGCATTCCCGGAAAAGGAAATGCCGGGATTAGGAGGCAGACTATCACGCACCATGATAGCTTCCGCGACTCCCAGCCGATTGTACGCCGCTTGCAGACCCCGGTTCGAGCGCAGGGCGATTTCGGCGGCGCCGTTTGCGCTCAATGGCCGCTTTAGCAGATAGGTGATCCGCTCCCTCGCGGACGCCGCGTCCTCAGGCGTGTGGATCGCGACCGCTTCCTGCCCAAGCTCACGTCTCGCAACGCCGACGGCCACATCGACGCCGCCGTCCGGCGAGAAGGAGGCGCATGCCGACAGGAGCGCCGCGACAGCGACAGCGGCAAGTGAGCGCAGAACGTGAGCCGCAGGCTTCAATCTGAGCGCTGGAGGAGACGACAGGCTCATCGTGTCGTCTCCGCTGGCGGAGCGCTTGTCTTCGACCATGGCGCCGGGTCGACGAGACCCATCCCGGCCAGGGGACCGATGGTCGAGCGATGGCCGATGGCGGGCGTCGGCGAGGACGCGTCGGCAGGGTCGGGGCCGACAAAAGGCGTAGTCGGATGCGTCGCACACCCCTGAAGGACAAGAGCTAGCGCGCCAACGATCATGCGGCCAGCGCGTGGAGTCGGCTGCAACCTCCAGGAAGAGCCCGGACGAGCCTGATGAAGTGAAGACATAAAGTCCCTCGTCGCGTCGAATGATTTTTTGCGCGCGGCGACTTCGCCAACGCACGGGGAGTCATCACGCGAGCGGGGATTTCGGAGGTCGAATGAGGCGTTCCGGGGACATGCCTTCGGGTTCGCGGCCGAGCGCCCCGAACGTGACCATCGCTTCTATTCTTCGCGCCATTACGGGAGCGGCGTTGGGGGATAGAACAGTCGCACAGGAAAACTGACAGCCCGACCCGGCGTCAGTTTTCGCCTTGCCTTCGCCGCCATGATCGGCCTTCGCCATATCGCGCATGGAGGTCACGCCATCATGGATGTGGCGGCCGCCCGGGTCGTGCTGGCCCTTCTGCATCACGTCATGACACGGGTGCGACGAACAATGGATCATGGTGGCTGTCGCCGGGGATAGGGCCGCACAATAGGCGTAGAGCGCGATCATGATGATCGCGCCGACAAGACGCAACCTGTGAACGAGCCGGTCCGCCATGGCGTCCAAGTGTTCCGATCCAAATGCGAAGCCTAGAGGAGCTTGCTCAGCCTACACGGGATATCGTCGCGAAACAATGTCTTTAGCGAGCATAGCGTCCCTCCCCGGCGAAGGGCGTTCCTATAAACCGATGATCTTCAATGACGTGGCGAGCATAACCTTGCAAAAGGCGCTGCTTTCAGGCCTCTTCCCGAGCATTCGACATTTGCGCGCCCACCGGGATCGCCTATCCGAAATCGGCGCAACTGCGCCGCCAGCGCAACTGTCCGAACTCCAAATGCTCGCCGCGCCGTTCTTGTTGCTCCAATTGATCGAAAATCTCTTGCCGGGAATGTCCGCTGGCGCGTAGCGAGAGTGCTGATCCGGGAACGGCGGGCCGCTGTTGAAGGCAGACCGGGCGGTGAGCGGGCCACCCTCGTTCGTCGTCCATGACCCGAAACTGTTATGCGCCCGCGCGACCGCAGGAGCAAAAGCAGACTGTCATGCCGGAGGCGCCGCTAAGACGTTTCGATAGCCCCGTTCTTGTTTTGTTGATCAACCAGCACGATGATGCGCAATCAAAGGGCGGATTGGAGCTCACATTGATCTTTCTTTCGTCTCTTCCTGGCCGCCTGATTTACCTCACCAGACCGAACGGTCAGAATTCGACTTCGAGTTCCTCGATTTCATCTTTCTCGAGTTGCGCATCTGCTATCCAATCCTGCATCGCAGGCCATGCAAAGATGCGATCACAATAGGCTTGGCACTTATCATCAAGCGGAACGTCATAGGTGCGAAAGCGCGTCGCGACGGGCGCGTACATCGCATCGGCCATGGATATTGCGCCAAATAGATAGGGGCCGCCGAAAGCATCGAGGCATTCGCGCCAGATCTCTGTGACGCGCGCAATGTCGCCCTGCGCCTTCGACCAAACCTTGAACTTAGGGAAGTGCGCCTTCAGGTTCATCGGCAGCGCGGAGCGCAGCGAGGTGAAGCCCGAATGAATCTCGCCGCAGATGGAGCGGCTGCGGGCGCGGCGCATGCGGTCGGTCGGCAGCAGCCCGGCATTCGGCGCGACTTCGTTGAGGAATTCGCCAATGGCGAGCGTGTCCCAAATCCTGGTTCCCTTGTAAGTGAGGCAAGGAACCAGGATCGACGGCGACAGCAGCAGGATTTCCGCGCGCGCCGCAGCATCGTCCGGATCGACGACGATCTCCTCGAAATCGATGCCGGAGAGCTTGGTCATCAGCCATCCACGCAGGGACCATGAGGAGTAGTTCTTGCTGCTGATGGTGAGCGTCGTAGGCTGCATTGTCGGAACCCGCTAATCCCAGGATAATTCGCTAAAACGCAGCAAATGACATGCCATCGAACATCAGTCGTGGCACGGGCTTTGCTCATTTCCGCCCAGCGCCAACCGAAAGTCCACAACGGCATGATGTATGACGCTTATCAAAGCTACGCCGATCTGAACCATCCGGTTCGCAAACTAGCCTTGAGCAGCGAACGCATTCTCCAACTGTGGAGCACGATGCAATTCGCCTCGCCGCTGCGGCGCATGGCGGCCTATTATGAACTCATCACGCTCTCGGGTTTCACCCATACGCGACCGGACTATACGATTGGCCGCATCGCGGCGCATGGCGGCGACGCCGTGGGCGTCGTGGAGAAAACCGTGCTGAGCACGCCATTTTGCTCGCTATTGCGCTTTTCGCGCGACGGCGGCGAGGATGAGCCGCGCGTGCTGCTCGTCGCGCCCATGTCCGGTCACTTCGCGACGCTTTTGCGCGGCACGATCCGCACGTTGCTGCGCGACCACGTGGTCTATGTGACGGATTGGCGCAACGCGCGCGATATACCGACGGGCAAGGGCGTCTTCGGCCTCGACGACTTCGTCCAGCACCTGATCGATTTCATCAAAGCCATGGGGCCGGAGTCGCATGTCGTCGCCGTGTGCCAGCCCGTCGTGGCCGCGCTCGCCGCCGTCGCCGTCATGGCCGAGAACAACGACCCCGATCAACCCGCCAGCCTGACGTTGATGGCGGGGCCGATCGACACAAGCGTCTCGCCGACGAAAGTCAACGAACTCGCCACATCAAAGCCGATCGAATGGTTTCGGGAAAAGCTGATCGGCGTCGTGCCGCGATCGCTTCCAGGCGCCGGGCGGCGCGTTTATCCGGGCTTCCTTCAGCTCGCCGCCTTCATGAGCATGAACATAGACCGCCATTCGAAAGCCTTTGTCGATCTGTTCAAGAGCCGCCTCGAAGGCGAGTTCGAGAAGGCGGATCAGATCCGCGCCTTTTATGAGGAATATTTTGCGATTATGGACCTCGACGCGGAATTCTATCTCCAGACCATCGAGATCGTGTTCCAGAAAAATGCCCTTTCCGAAGGCAAACTGCTCTTTAAGGGGCGGCCTGTGATCCCCCGCGCGGTCAAAAAAACCTTCCTGCTCACGGTCGAAGGCGAAAGGGACGACATCTGCGCCTTGGGCCAGACGCTTGCCGCGCAGGATCTCTGCAGCGGGTTACGCGCATATATGAAATCGCACCATATGCAACCTGGCGTGGGCCATTACGGCGTCTTCAGCGGGCGGCGCTGGGACAATCAGGTCTATCCGATCGTGCGCGACCACATCCGATCGAGCATCTGAGGGGACGCGGTTCGGGAGGAAGCCGAAGCCTCACATTCGCGAAGAGAAAATTGCTGCGTGCGCGGAGACCTCAGTCGTGAGTGTAAATTTCTTTTAGGGTTGAGTCACGCACCGCGAAAGCGAACGCCTGCCGAGAGAATGCATCGTTAAAGAATGTGTCTCTTAGCGACCTCGGCAGTTCGAGCTGAACCCCCGCGCGCATCCGCCCTCTATTGCAGATGTTGCCGGGGCTTCTGCCCTGCATGTTGTGATCGGTCGACGCCTTGAACCCAATGTGCTCCAGAGCGCCGCCAATCGCGTCGCGAAGGATTTGATTTAGGCCGCCTAACCAAACCGTCTGTTTGTCGTCGCCATCCTTGCGTCCATGCACGGCAATGGCGATTTCCGACGCCTCGACAAGCGCGCACGCCCTGGGCTCATCAAAACGCGCCGACGTTATGTGAAGCCGCCGTCCGGAGACGAGCCCTTCAAAGCAGTAAAGCGAGAATTTGTCCGCTGCTATCAGTGCGGCGATTTGTGACGTCCCCGGTTCGATGTTTCCGCCGTGAGGCGCCACGATTGCGACCGGCGAGGCTCTGTCGATCACGCGGATTCGATAGTGAACCCCTTCCGGTTCGGAAGCGGCCAAGTCGGCATAGCTGTTATAGAGATCCGCCACTGTTCGCCTTGCACTTTCGTTCCGCCGCTCGCGGACCGATCGGCGCCTGCGATCCCCGCTCGATCACGCGATACGCATTGGCGAAACGCCAACTATTGCAGCGCGCCGGCGCCAATCAGCCAATCCCCTCGTCGCTCATGACTTTCTTGGCCGAGGGATCGGCCTCCAGCCGCCGGAGCGCTCCCGCGCAGTTTGGATGGCCTTGAAGTCCGTCCGGCAGCATCGCGCGCGCCCAACGCAACATAGGCAGGGCATAGGCGTCGAGGAAGCTGCGCCGTTCGCCAAGGACATGGTCCTTCCCGACGAGCTGCGCTTCGAGCAGATCCAGCTTCCTGACGACCAATATCTGCGCCGCAGCCTTCACCGCCTCCAGCGCGGCCTTGTCCTGCGAGGTCGTATATCGCTGCGGCGAGAACAGCGGGAAGAACGCGGGGTGCAAATCGCCCGTAAGAAAATGCGACCAGCGGTCAAGCTCGGCCTCCTGCCGCAGTGATCCGTCCGACCCCAGGCCGGCCTCGGGAAAGCGCCGCGCGAGATAGTGGAGCACGGCGCCGGCCTGCGTCAGTATCCATCCTTCGCCAGTGTCGAGCGCCGGCACCGCGCCCGCAGCGTTGATTGCGCTATATGCCGGGTCGCCGAGCTTGACGCGGACCGCCTCGTACGGCGCCCCTACCCATTCGAGAACAAGATGAGGCGCAAGCGAGCATGCGCCGGGATAATAGTACAGCTTGAGCATGGAGCGTCTCCATAAGGTCGGCTTGTCGTGTCAAGTGAGTTCCCCCATCTGCATCGAGGCGTCGTAGCGCTCGACCTCGAGTCCGAAGCTCCCCGCGCTTCCGCAACAGCTCGTTTCGATGACCTCGGAGGACTTTTGGCGCCGGCTCAGGAAGGGAGCGCCGGTGTGCTCGCGCCGAAATGACATGGCGTTAGGCGTTGGACATCAGCCGCATGTCTTCGACCAACGAACTGGCGATCAAAATTTTCCTCCGTTCTTCGAACCCGACGGCGCCGAACATCATAATGTGTTATAACGCGCCGAGGAAGGCGACGAGCGCTTTCTTCTCGTCGCTGCCGAGGCCGAGCGGCTTGATTTTCGAATCGAGCGCCGGGTTTGGACCGCCGCCGCGATCATAAAAGTCGACGACCTCTTCGAGACTCTTGAGGCCGCCGTCGTGCATATAGGGCCAAGTCTCTTTCAACCCGCGCAGCGTCGGCGTCGTAAAGGCCCAGCGATCCTCGGGCGCGCCGGTGACCTCGAAGCGTCCGACATCATTTTTCACTGTCGCCGCGGACAGGCCGACGTCGGACAGTCGAACATCTTGAAAGACGCCCGGCGCCAATTCGACCCGCGTCGTCGCGGACGCTCGAACCGCAAAGCCGACGCCCGTGTTGTGCCAGGACCGATCCGTGAACAACGCGACATTGTCGCCGATCGTGTGGCAGGAAACGCAGCCTCCCTTGGAGACAAAAACTTCATAGCCACGCCATTCGAGCGGCGTGAGGGCGCTTTTTTCCCCAGCGAACAGCGCGCGGTCAAAGCGGCTGTCGCCCCTGAGCAGCGTCGCTTCGTAGGCGGCGATGGCGCGGCCAAGCGTCGTCATCGAGACGCCTTCGCCGGGGAAAGCGGCGGAAAAAGCCGGTCCGTAGGCGGCGTCGGCGCGCAGCCGATCGAGCAGCGGTCCGATCGCCGGATTGCCCATTTCGTCGGCCGCAAGCAATGGCCCCCACACTTGCGCCGCGAGGTCCGTCTCGCGACCGTCGTGGAAAAGGAGTTTCTTGAACACGACGTTGTAGAGAGTCGGCGCATTTCGTCGCAGAGAACGGCCCTCCATGCCTATGGAGAGCGCGCTTTGGTTCGATGCGAAGCCCTGTGTGGGAATGTGGCACATGGCGCAGGAGAGCGTGTTGTTGGCCGAGAGGCGCCGGTCGAAAAACAGGCGCTCGCCGAGGCGTCGCATCGCGGCCGATCCGGCGATGGCGGGCGGAACGGGCGGCAATCCCAGCGGCGGCTTCGCCTGCTCCTGCGCCATTGTTTCTCCAAACGCGCAAAACGCCAAGACGAGCGCCAAAGCCGTCACTGCTCGCGTCGTCGCCGCCCGCATGTCACTGCGCCTCGCTTCGGTTGCTCGCCTCGGGATGCGTCATGGCGAGCGTGCGCGCGTCGTTGAGGAGACTGTCTGCGGAGAGAAACGCGGTCGTGTAGATTTCCCGCGCCCATCCGTCGGGATCGATCAAAAAAACCTTCAGCATGTGATTGACGACGCCCGTGCGTAATCCGCCCGCGTCGGTCTCAAAAGCGATGTCCTGGCCCATGTTCGCCAGGAGCGGCGCGAGATCGCTCTGCGAACGGCTCGTCAAAAATCGCCATGGCGGGAGCGTCTCGGCGTTCTCGGCGTTTTGCAACAGGCGCATCACTGCCGGCGTGTCATGCCTCGGATCGAGGCTGACGAACACCAGTCTCAACCTACCGCGCAAGAGCGGATCGCTAGCCGCCTCCTTCTGCAAGGCTTCGAACGCCGACCATGCGACGGGACAGCCAGCGGGGTCGACGCAATGGCCGTAGAAGAAGGCGAGCGCGGTTATAGCGCCGCGCGTGGCGAGAGAGAGCGTCGTTGGCCTGTCGTCAGCGTCCAACAATTGCGCTTCGGGCACGCGCTGGATTCGCTGCAGCCTATATGTTCCGGGCGCCGGCAGGTTCGAATCCGCCGGAGTCGGCGTCTCCGCGCCCCGAGCCGGCGCAGTCGCTAACGCCAGCGCGAGGCAGAAGGCGGCGAAAGGCGCAATCGCGCCCTTCGCTTTCGTGCGTTGCTTGGTCAATTCGACTCGGCCTTCTGCATGCGAGCGGTGAATTTCATGTGATGCGCGCGTCCAAGCCCTTCCTTGTGGAAGTCGACGACGAAATCCTCTTTCAGCTCCTTGCCGTCCCAGGAATAGCCTTTCAAAAACTGCTCGTTGTCGGCGCCCTTCTTGTCCCAATTGGCGAGCAGCGAACTGGTGAAATAAACGCGCTTCCCGTCCCAGCTCTGCGAGACCATATTGACCTGCGCGCCGATCTTCTTCGAATAGACCTGCTTGGGAGCTTCGGGATTCGTCAAATCGAACAGCCGCGCCGTTCCATCCATGAAGGTATTCACCCACAAGGACGACGCGTCCGAGGAGATCGATATGTCGACGGGCAGCGGAATTTTCGACGGATCGCCGATATCGGCCACGGCCTTCGCCTGCCACTGATGGTTCTCGTCCTCCTTCACCAGATAGAGTTTTGACGTGAGCGCGCCGGCAGAGATCGCCCAATCGGCGCCGGGCTTCAGCGCCCAGCGGATTTCCAAGGGCGCGCCGGGAACGGAAAACACCTTTTCGGGCTTCATCGCCTTCAGGTCCCACAGGACCATCGTATTGCCGAAATTCTTCATAGCTGAGCTATCTTGGATGAGCTGCGACAGATCCATCATGTAGTTGGTCCAGCCGGTGAAACTCGATGTGAGCATTCGGTTTCGACCCGGGTTGACGGCGATGTCGTAGCCATAACCATCGCCGCCATTATCGAGAGGCATCGGCGTCGTCACGACAAGATCGCCGGCGTTGTTGTAAGTGATGAGGCCCGTCGCGCCGCCGTGGTCCTTCTTGTTCGACAGCGCCTGCACGAGCATGCGACCGGGCAAAGCGTAAAATGTGTGCGGCCCGACCAAGCCCGTTTCTTCCGCCAGGTTGTCGATGGTCTTGACGAGTTTGGGCGTCGACGGATCGGAGCCGACGTCGAAGATGAAAATCTTGTTGTCGTCGAGGCGGCCGGCCCAAAGATATTTGCGATCATCGGTGAAGCCCATGTGATGCGCCTCGCCACGTCCACCGACGGACAGCGCGTGAATCACTTTTCCATAGGTCGAGGAACCTGGAATCACGTCGATCGTCACCAGCTTGTCGGACTCGTCGCCGACGCCCTTTTCGCCGAGCGTCCAGACATGGAGATATTGCTCCTGCCCTTTGATCAGTCCGGTCATGAAGGGAGAATTGCAGGTCTCGTCGGCGCGCGCCGGTGCGACGGCGGCTGCGGAAAGAGCGCCAGCGAGAAGGCATAGACCGAGCGCTACGCGCGCATTGGATACGCCATTTGCGGTCATATTTTTCATGTCTCTCCCCATTCTCTTTGATCAGGCGGTCGCGGGATCGATGATCCCCTTGATCTCGCTGATGCGATTGGCCGGAAAACCGCCTTGCTCGGCGTGCTTCCGGATGAGTTCCGCGTTCGAGGCGATGTAAATGCAGTAGACCTTGTCCTCAGTGACGAAGCTCTCCACCCAATGTAGGTCAGGACCGAGATTTTTGATGACCGCGCAGGAGCGTTGCGAGACCGCCTGCAAATCCGAAGCGGACATTTGGCCCGCGCCGGGTATTTCGCGCTCGATGAGATATTTCGGCATTTTCTTCCTCGTTCGTTAGTGGATGGCGAAAAAATGACCGGTCGTCTTGAAAACGGCCAAAGAAAGTTACGCCTTGAAGTATCCGTTGAGCAGCATGTCGCAAAACTGCGTGAGCGGGCGCACGGATCGTTCGATCTTCATGCGCAACAGCACGCCCTGCCAGACATTGACGAGAAAATCAGCCATGTCCTTCGCACTCAAGTCTTTGCGGAAACTGCCCTCCAGCTGGGCGCGGGCCAGCCCTTCCTGCAGCTTGTCGCGATACCGGCGCACGGCGTCGCGCAGGGAAAGCTGGCAAAGATCGCTGGTGTCGCCGATTTCGCCGATCAGATTGCCGAGCAAACACCCCCCCTTGAAGTCGCGTCGCTCGGTTTCCTCGATCAGTTCATTGAAATAGGCCTTCAGCGCCGTTTCGGCGTTCACGTCCCGGCGCTGCAAATGACTGTCAAGCTGCGTGATGAACGGCTCGATGTAGTGCTTGACAACCTCCGCGCTGAAAGCCTCCTTGCTCGGGAAGTAATTGTAAAACGAGCCCTTCGGAACCCCGACGCTCTGCACCAACTCCTGGAGACCCGTGCCGTGATAGCCCTGCTCCATCAAGAGGGCCACCCCTTGATCCAGCAGCTTTTCTCGGAGTTCTTTGACGTCGCGCCTACTCATCGGGCTATAATATGACCGGTCGTCTCATTTTGCAAGCCCAAATGGAGCTAATCGAACGAACATGGTTTGGAGCGCAGGCAAAATTTTGGGGCGCGGTTCAATATCTCGACGTCGAAGTTGACGCTCGGACAGTGCTCCTACCGTGGCACAAGCGCGATAATCCGCGCCGGACCACCCGATCCGCCGGCGATCTTGATCGGCAGCGCGACGACGATGCTGCCCGTCGGTGGAAGTTGATCGAGGTTTGTCAGATTTTCCAGACCGCTGGCGTTCGCCTCAGCCACAATGCGGTGGACGAGAAAGTCGTGGGACGGACCATAATCTACGCTGGCGGTATCGACGCCAATCATACGGGCGTGGCGCTCGTTCACGAGCAGCGCCGCCGCCTCCGCCCCAAAGGAAGGGAAGTGCAGGTGGGACGCGTCTCCCGGCGTGTCGTCGCCCAGGTAGGCTTTCTTGTCGGGCCAGCGCGCGCTCCACCCCGTCCGCAGCAGCACGATCGAGCCATCAGCAATGCGGCCGTGCGCGGCTTCCCAAGCCGCAATATCGCCGGGCGTCAATGTGTAGTCGGAATTGGCGGCGGTCTTGTCCGAGACGTCGATCACCGCCGCAGGGCCGATGAAGCGCTCAGGCGGGATGTCGGAACTCGTCCAATGACCTTCGGCGAAATGCATCGGCGCGTCCAAATGTGTGCCGCCGTGCTCGGGCGAGCAAAACGTATTCGTGAAATAATAGAAGCCGCCCTTCGTCATGCCCTTGTGCAACTGCTTCAGCTCGAAACCAGACGGCGACGTCGGCCAATAGATGGTGTTTGCATCGAAAGAATGACTGAGATCGACGATATTTGTCGAAGCCAAATCTAGGCTTTGGCCGAAGCCGGACACGCACGGCCCCACGCAAAGAATGGATGCTAAAAGCAAACTGCCGATGTGGGCTCGATTCGCCATCGAACATTCTCCTTCAAACGCGACGCCGGCGAATTTCCGACGTTTCGAGCAGAGTGGCTCGATTTCGTTATTTTGGCGAGCGAGAATATATCCATGCTTCGACTTTTTGTCCGCAAAAGGCGGCGACGGAGATCGCACCGGCGCTCAGCAAAACAAATCGCTCATGAGGGCCTCCAGAATCAGACGCCGTAAATCACATCTCAATCGAAATCGCCAGGTCCTGAGCCTAGCTTTCGCCTTTTAGAACGCGCCTGATCGTGTTGTCGCTGGCGCGCTCGACGATACGTAATTCAACAACCTTGCTCGCCAATAATTGCAGCGTCCACTTCGCTCGGCCAGCGGGCGGCTCCGAGCAAGCCAAAGCAAAGAGTCTGGCCTTCTTCTCGCCGTCGAAGATGCGCGTCGCGCGTCGTTTGCGCCTCAAAAAGCAATCGATCCCCTCCTCGACCAGTCGTTGGCGACATCGATAAACCGTCATCGCGCCGACTCGCAGCGCCTTCACGATGCGGCTGTCGCTCCATCCCTCCCCAGCCTCCGACACATCGGCCTTCAACAATATCCGCGCTCTCATCAGTTGCTGCGCGGAACCTTCGCCTTTTTGCAACATTGCGTGGAGACGCTCGCGCTCGTCGGCGCCCAATATTACAACGTATTTTTTTACCGAAATCTCTTTCCTTGTCATGATCCCCTCCGTCACGCGGATCATTGCTCTGAAAGCGAAAACACAAATCAGCGGCGCATCGGCCGTCTCCGACGCCTGGCAAGCGCAATTGTCGCTATGCCGAACCGATTCAGATGGATAGCACGCACAATGAGTTCAATCGGCGCGTTCGCGTGGAGAAAAGAATCGAGCAGGTCTTCATGCCGCTTAACACGTTTCTTCGGTCGGTTCGGCGCGAACGTCTGTTGCCCAGCCATTCGCGCCTCCCACAATATCAATGCCTCGCCAACACGGGCGCGGGCGGAAAGATATCGAAATGATAATTCACGCCGGGACGGATCGCGTTGAACTGCGTCTTGCCGAGTTTTCCGTAGGGCCAGGTTCCCAGATCATCGCTCGATATATCGGTGCGAAGATACTCCACCTTCACCGACCAGGCAGGCGTTACGAGCCACTCTACGCCGCCGCCGACGACCCAGCCGGGTCGGTTGGTGTTGTTGCTGAAGTTGTCGTAGCGTATTTGAGCGGCCGCGACGCCTCCCGTGGCGTAGACAAGCAGTCTGGAATCGAAAGGTGTAATGCCCAAGCGTCCCCGAGCTGTGACGTCATAGTCGACGGCGCGGCCCGGATGTCCATAGCCGCGTCCGCCAGTGGACAGACCAGTGCCCTCGACGTCGGCTTCGACGCCAGCGACGAACAGCGGCGAGAACTGGTAATTGTAGCCGCCCTGACCGCCGCCGACGACGCCGCTGACGCCGTACTGATCGCCCCAGCCGTAGCCGAGATTGAGACCCGCATAAACTCCAGTCCACGGAGTTTGCTCGGCCGAAGACGCCGATTTCGTGTTCGGAAGCCCCCCCGCTCCGCCTTTGGAGCCGGTGAACGTCTCGCCGTCGAGTTGCGCGCGGAAGGTGAGGCCAAAGTAGCGGGGCTGCGCCTGAATGGAGAAGGAGGCCGGCGCGGTGGCGCTGCCTTGCGACCAGCTTCCGTTCGGCGAGATATAGCGGGTGTCGAACAGATTCTTCACCCACAGCTCCAGGGAATAGCGCTTGTCGTCGGTGCGCAGACCAACGCCGGCGTTCACGATCGTGTAAACTGGCTGCCAATATTGGATCAGAGACCAAGGATTGGTGTACTGGATTCTGTCATTGAAGGCGAGGTTCCAATAGCCATAGGCGGTGTAGTCCTGTTCGCCCCAAAATCCGCCCACGCTTTCCAACACCTTGCCGACCTTATGCTCGTAATTGGCGCCCAGGTTGAACGTCCATTTCGGCAGTCCCGTGAAGCGCGAGTTCGAGAGAGGAAGGTACGTCGGCTTCGAGACAACCCCGAGCGGAGTCGGGACATTCGACGTCCAGTTCCAGTCGCCCGGAACTCCCGAGTTGGGATAGTCGATATAGCGGGCGTCGGTATAAGCGCCGTTGAAAGAGAGCCACAGGTTTTCGATCGGGCTATAGCGTCCCGCGAACTCCCAGCCGCGCAGCCGAATATGCGGAATGGTGCCCAGAAAGCTCACCGCCAGAGGTTGACCGTTGGAGTTGATGTAGTCCGAGCTGTCGACGACATTGGCCTGGAAGTTGAAGATGTCGGTCCAGTAAAAGTCGGTGGAGAGGATAAGTTTCTCGTCGAACCAGTTGGTCTTGGCCCCGATTTCGTAGTCCCAGTTATATTCCGCCTTGGTGACGATGGGCTGGAATCCCAGGAAATTCTTGGCGCTGTCCCAGATCGGCACGGAGCTGGTGTTCACGGCGCCGGCCTTCTCACCGCGCCCGACCAAGGCCCAAAGCGTAATGTTGTCGTTATATTTGTACGAGGGGTTGAATTGGCCCGTAAACAGATTGCGGGTCTTTTTCTGTCCGCCCGTATCAAAGTAGGCGTTGGCGCCGTTGGCGCCGGCGACGGCGGCTGCGACCTGCTGCGGCGTAAAACCCTTATTCCATGCCCCGATCCAGGCGAAATCGGACCCTTCCTTCACCTCATAGCCGTTGCGCAGACCTAGCGCGAGCGCCAGTTTCTCGTCGACATGATACGTCGCTTGACCATAGCCGGCTACGTTGAACGTTTGCTCCTTGCCGTCCGCATGATAGCGCACATTGTCGAGCAACAAGGGATTGGTCGCGGGCGTGCCATACCATTGCGCCGCCTGCCAGCCATATATGGTTTCCGAGTAGGAGTGGATAGTGTCGTATAGTGTGAAGAGCCCCGTCACCCATTCGATTTTTTGATCTTTTGGGGAAGCGAAACGAAACTCCTGCGTATATTGAGTCACATAAGTCGTGGAGTGCCCATCGCTGAGCGACGTTTCCTCGGAGCCCTGCGAATTGCGCGGATGCAGCGCATATTCCGCCCAAGCCGAAATCGACGTGAGCGTGTTCGCTCCGATTTGCCAGTTCAGTTCGTTCGAGACCTCCTGTTGGCGCTCGTCGAGCGTTCCAGTCGTGGTCAAAAGCTGGGTATAAGGATCGATGCTGAGCAGGGGAATGCCCAGACGATTTCGCAGCGTCGTCGAATAGGGTGTTGCCAACGTGCCGTTGGCGTACAAGAGAAAGGAGTTGCCAAAAATGCCCGATGTGCTGTTGTTGGTTTCGTGCGACGCCCCGTAATTGAAGATCAAACGATCGGTGATCTCATCGCCGACATAAAGCAACTGGCCGCGCGCGCCCCAACGGTTGTTGTTGAGCAGACCCGCGCCCGTGACCGCGTCGTTAATCCAGCCATCTCCCTTGTCGAGATAAAACGCCACGCGATAGGCGAGCTTGTCGTCGATGATCGGCCCGGTGACGTTCAGCTTTTCGATGATGTGGCTGTAATTGGCGAAAGTGGTCTCCACCGTCGCCTTGCGCTCGAATGACGGCAATTGCGTTTTGATGATGACCTCGCCGACCGTCGTGTTCTTGCCGCCGGTTATTCCCTGCGGCCCCAACGCCAACTCGAAGGATTGGAGATCGACGAAGTCGGCCCACTGGAAGCCGACGTGCTTGTAGAACACATTGTCGACGATAAAGCCGGTGTCGGATTCATATCCGTCGCCCGAACCGGAGCCGGCGCCAAGGCCGCGAATGGCGGGCTTCGACGTGCGCGGATTGCCGATGTTTGGCTGGTAGTTCGGCACCAACTGGGTGAAGTCGGAGAGGCGTTCGAGATGCTCTTCCTGCGCCTTTTCGCCATTGACGACGCCGCCCGATCTCGTCTGCTTTAACAGCACGCGGTCTTCATCGCGGGTCAATTTGTTGGGACCCGACCCGTTGCCCGAAACGAGAATGTCTTCGACCTTCGCGTCTTCCGCATGTCCGGGCGCCAGCGGGAAGGCGCCGAGAGCGAGTCCGCCGAGCATGGCGAAAGGCGCGATTTTCACGCTCGATAGCAGCCGATTATGAAACGCCTTGGTTCGCAGACTCATAGTGTGCTCCTTAATATGTTGACGCCGCTCTGACGCTTTCCCGATTTCGGAAGCGCCGGGTCGGCCGAGCCCGCCGTCTCGGCGCGGCCGGCGGATTTTGGTTCTTATATCTACTAGATTGGTAGGATTCAAAAACACGGTCAAGCGAGAAAGCTCCCGGCGAAAGGGCTAACAGGCCTGGTTCTCAACTTTTTCAAACCGTGTTGTAAAATTGCAACAATCGTCGCTCCTCAAATTGCATGAGCGGCTAGCGCCCTGCAAAACATGGATTTTCTGGCCAATCGCTGGAGAGCGGCGGACTTGTCGCGCCTCGCTGGAAAATCCGTCCGTCGGAGCGACATTATTCGATTCTCACTGAGCCAAGCGCCGGCAAGCGCCTATTTTTGAGAATCAAACTCTATTATATCTATGTGTATTATATATTTATTGCGGACGATTTGCAGATGGAAAATGGGCCGCCGCTAAGTTGTCTGGGGCGCTACGCCGCCTTGAGGACCGCGTCGTCCAGACATGACGACGCTCTCACGAATGCGCAGGGAAGCGTCATGCTCTCGCCGGTTCGCGACTCGATGACGCTGGCGGGGAATGCGACGTCTGCCCGAAGGCCTCGACGTTGGTCTCAATTTGATTCACGCCCTGCCCTTCTCGCGCCAATGACGCGCCGACAGAATCAAAAATAATGTTGCTCTATATGTTTTGTGGACTATAGTCTTCCCCGTCAATAATCACCTGGATCGGGGCGTTCGTGTTTCAAACTCCCGCGCAGAGGCGCGTTCCCACCACCGCTGGCCTGATCGACGTCGAGCGCGCCATTTGCGAAATTCGCGCCGGCCGGCCAGTCGTCCTTCATGACGGCTGCAAGCGCATCATCGCGGTTGGCGTCGAGGCGCTGGACGAGCGACTCGCCGCGGAGCTCGAACTGGCTGCGCAGGGTTCCGCCGGACTCGTCCTCACAGCCCCGCGGCTGCGGCGAATCGGACTGGACCGATCGGAGCCCGGCTTCGTCGCCCTTCCGCAAGTCGATGTCGAGCGGATTCGTGCTCTCGCGCTCGATGCAAAAGCGCGCATCGACGCGCCGGCGGCCACCTTGCCGCAGATCTATCTCGGCGCTCTTGAGCTGCTGCGCCTGTCGCTCGTCTTGCCGGCCGCCGTGGTCTTGTCGGCTCCGGGCGCCGAGGCGTTGCTGCCGGGCCTGTTGGCGGTCGCCCTGGCCAATGTGCGCGGCTATCGCGCGGCGCGGGCCGCCTCCTTGCACATCGTCAGCCGCGCGCCGACGCCTCTGGAGGGCGCGCCGAACAGCGAGTTCGTGATCTTTCGCGGCGGCGAAGGCTTGCGCGATCAGGTTGCGATCGTCGTCGGCAAACCGGATCTCGCTCAGCCCGTGACGGTGCGGCTGCATTCCGCCTGCCTCACCGGCGATCTTTTCGGCAGCCTCAAATGCGATTGCGGCGACCAGCTCCGCCGCTCCGTTCGCGACATGGCGACGAGCGGCGGCGGCGTGCTGCTCTACTTGGATCAAGAAGGGCGCGGCAACGGCCTTTCCAACAAGATCCGCGCCTACGATCTGCAGGCGGAGGGCTACGACACTTACGACGCCGATGAAGTTTTGGGCTTCTCTCAAGATCAGCGCGGCTTCGACTTCGCCGCCGACATGTTGAAGCAGCTCGGCGTTACGCGCGTGCAAGTCATGACCAACAACCCCGTCAAAATCGCCGCGTTGAAAGACGCGGGGCTCGACGTGGTCTCCCACCACCGCGTCCTCGGGCGCAGGAACGATCACAATCTGCGCTATCTGGCGTCGAAACGGGATCGCGCGGGGCACTTTTTCGAGCAGGACCTGTGACGGATCAGCGCCATGACGCCCACGGAATTCATCCGCGAATACGAGGCCGCCGGCGGAACGCGCAACCTCGATGCGCTTCTCGCGCTCATTGCGGACGACGCCGTGTTTTTGTTTAGCAATCAAACGTCGCACGTCGGCAAAGACGCGATCCGCAAGGCGATACAGGCGAATTTCGACACGATCGAAGCAGAGACTTACAGCATAAGCGAGCTCAGATGGCCGGCCGCCACCGATGCGCTGGCCATATGCGTCTATGAGTTCGACTGGTGTGGCGAGATCGCCGGAAAGCCAGCCTCCGGAAGTGGTCGCGGGACAACCGCGATCCGCCGGGACGACGGCGCGTGGCGCGTCGTCCACGAACATCTCAGCCGCGGCCGCTTAAGGTCCGAGTGAACGTGGCTGGTTCGGTTTTTCGCATGCGTCTGCGCGCGACGCGGGATCGAAGGCGTTTAGGAAATCAGGAAATGGAGATGATCCTTCGAAAAACTTCTTTGGCGTCGCCGCCTCCGTCGCACTGCTTGCCACCGGCAATGAATCGGACTCCCTACATGCGCTGGTCAAGGGACGCATCGTCGAACTGCGCGCACCATATCCCATGGGCTTTTACGCCAAGGGCGTCGACGGGCGCATCGACGATCCCGCGGCGGGTTGGAAGGGGCGCGGCCTTTGGTCGACCTCTGGCAACCGCGCGCCGTTCCGTATCGGGGCTGTCGACGCGCCGGCGCCCGGCGCTCCGGGCAAGACGCCCGCAGCCTATTCCATTCCGCTCGTGGTGAATTTCCAGCTACGCCCGGATCCCCTCGCGCACTGACGGCGCGAGGGACTCTCCCGGCTGTCCAACCAATCGATCGAGGCCACATCTCATGCTTTCCATCTTCACCTTCATCCACCGTTGGGTCGGCGTCGTGTTGGCGCTGTTCATGTTCGTCTGGTTTTCGACGGGATTGATCATCGCCTTTGTCGGCGCGCCAGGGGTGACCCGCGATCAACAGCTGACCCACGCCGGCAGCCTTGCGCCCGAAGACGGCTGGCTGTCGCTGGGCGACGCGCTGCGCGCGAGCGCGGCGGCGCACGCCGGGTCGGCTCTAAAGACCGAGAGAGCAGGAGCCGGCGGCGCAATGGCTGGCCATCCCGGCGAACATGCGGGCAAAGCGCGCGGCGAGGCCGCCATCGTCGACGCCCGCCTGGCGCGGGTCGACGGCGGCCCGGTCTGGCTCATTGAGGACGATCGCGGCCAACGCTCGGCCCTCTCGGCCCTCGACGGCGCGCCGATCGAATTTTCCGTCGAACGCGCGGAGCACATCGCGCGCAACTGGTTGGACTCGGCCGCATCGACTGGCGCCTCCACGCTCGCCTTTGTCGACACGACCGATGCGCCGGTGGGCGTGCGCAACGCCGAGGCCCTGAAGCCGTTCCATCGGTTCGCGACGGAGGACGGCGCCGGCGCCCAGATCGTCGTCTCGGCGCGCACGGGCGATGTCGTGCAGGTCGCGACGCGCGCCGAGCGGGCTTCCTCCTATGTCGGCAATTGGCTGCATTTGTTTCGCTGGCTGGACGCGCTCGGCGCCGGCGAATACCGCCGCGACGCGCTCACCTGGGCGGGATTCTTCGCGGCCTCCGGAGCGTTGACGGGGCTCGTCCTCGGCTGGGTCCGCTGGCGCCCGGGATTTTTCGGGCGGCCGACCTATGCCCGGGGCCGCACGCAGCCCTATCGCGAATTTTGGCTCAAATATCACTTTTGGGCCGGGCTCATCGGCGGCAGCCTGGCGTTGCTTTGGGCGATGAGCGGTTTCCTTTCGACCAACCCCGGGCAGATTTTTTCGCAGCCGACAGCGAGCAGGGAGGAGCTCGCCCGCTATCGCGGCGCAGGCCTGCCCGCCGTCGTCTCGGATTGGAAGCCAAGCGCTTCGCTCATCGTCGGCCCGGAAGTCGTGGAGACGGTATGGAGTCGTCTTGGCGACGACGCCGTGCTGCTCGCCGTCGCGCGCGACGGCGCAAGGCGGCCGTTGAATGTCGAGCAGGCGAAAGCGGCCTTCGACCAGGACGCTTTGCTCGCGGCGGCGCAGCGTCTGGCTGGCGACACGAAAATTGCCGGGCGCGAAACGCTGAACGAATACGACAGCTACTACTATCCCAATCGCCGCCAGACCGCCGCCGACAAGCCGCTTCCCGTGCTGCGCGTGGATCTGGCCGACGCAGGCCGCACATCTCTCTATATCGACCCTGAGGACGGGCGCCTGCTCGCCAAATTCGACACGAGCCGGCGCGCCTACCGCTGGCTCTATTCGGCGGTTCACCATTGGGACTTTGGCTGGTTTCGCGAGCGCTCGCTTTGGAACGCCTGGATGGCGAGTTCGATCGCTTTGGGGATCGCGCTCAGCGCCAGCGCCGTCGTGCTTGGCTGGCGGCGCTTGCGCCGGACCTTCGCCGCCGAACCCGCGAAGTCCACCGCGCCCAAGCCGTCCGCGTCGTTGGCGCGACAGTCTTGATATAGAGCGGGACGATCTCGGGCCTTGGCCGCAACAAAGCCGTGCTCGCCGCCGCCCTTTCGCAACGCGGCGGCGGCTTGCGCAATCCAATCGGAGGCGATGCGCGCGGTCTTGGGGCCACGCAACGCTGCGCTCAGGAGCCGCCCAAGCGCAGCTCGCGGTTAGTGAAGAGACGTACCAGAACCTTGACTTTATCGGTCAAACTTTCGCCAAGAAGCCCTGCGATGAACTGAGACTGGATCAGGGTTAGCTCTGACTGGACAGTGGTGTTTTGGTTCAATCCACTCTCAAAGACCCGGCTCCGTCAAAACGCTCAACGACAAAGGCCCAGGCGTTTGTCGCCGTCACTCGACCAGCCAATCAAAACGAAGAACCAGAACACCTTAATCGCAACAGGTGGAATAAATGAAACTTCCTACTCTTGTCGTCGCGGCGATGCTTGTTTCATCGACCGCTTTTGCGGACAACATTGTTATTGGTTGCCCACTCATCAAAATGTATAGCGAATCCGATGTTAACATGCTTATAGCTCAAGCGCGTTCCGTTACTAGCGAGACTGAACTTAGTAGAATTTATGATAGATATCTCATATTAAAGAATGCTTGCAATACGAATAGCAATGCTTCCAGCGTCGTACCCGTTTCCGCTAACCTGCGTAGCTGGCTTTCGAGAAACGGCATAAATATCAGCATGCTTGGAAAGCAGATGTAACAGCGCGGAGATCGCTGGTTCGCCGGCGGATCAGCGCCGCCTTGGTCCCACGAAGTGAATGGGCGCCGAAGAACATCGGATCCAGTCCGACTTTGGCGATCCACTCCGACACAAGTCGCGCACATGGCCGCGTGGATATCGATGCGAGGCCATGACGACCGCACAACAGGAAATCACCCGGCTTCTCGGCGGTGGATTTAAGATAGTCATCGACGGCGCCGCGCGATGGCTCGATCAACACCTAACCTCACGGGTTGGCCGGCTTTTTCACGTTGTCGGGACTCGCTGTCTCTCGCTCATTTCGGCGGCCGTGGCCATGGCGAAGCTGAAGCACAGCGGCGACCGGTTTCCGCCCGAGATCGTTCAACCGGCGATTTGGCCGCATCTTCGATTCACCCAGAGCTTTTGCGACATAAAGGATCTGTTGGCTGAGCGCGGGATCATCGTGCCCAATGAGACCCTGCGCCGCTGGCTCAACCACTTTTGACCGAAGACCGCCGCCGAGCTGCGCCGGTCGGATCGAGTTTACGATGGCGCCAACCATCCGAAGCCCCGACTTATTGTAAGCGCGTTGAAAAGCGCGGACCCCGTTCACAAAAGAAGTACGAAGCGCGCACCTCGTATAGCGACGCTTGTAATCCCAGGCGTTACGGCCTACGTATTATAAATCGAGTTTTCGGCCGAACGGCTTTGCAATAACGCCATATTCTGGTGTTTCCGCACGCGACTTCCTCTCCTGAACATCGATCGATAGGGTGCTGCATTTCGTAGGCTCCCGACACTTGTTCTTGGAAAGGACATGTCATGCAGACTGGTACTGTAAAGTGGTTCAACGCACAGAAGGGTTTCGGATTTATTCAGCCGGAATCCGGTGGACCCGACGTTTTTGTTCACATCAGCGCCGTCGAACGCGCGGGCTTTAACGACCTCGCCGAAGGGCAGAAGCTTGCGTTCGAGGTGGTCGCCGATGGCCGCAGCGGGAAATCCTCAGCCGATCAGTTGAAGCTCACCGCCTGAATCGAAAATAGACGTAACAATAGGAGAAAGTCATGGGAGCAATTCTTGAGTTGACGAGCTACGCTGCGACTCCGCTGGGTATGGTTGCGGTCATCGTCGTTGGCGCCGCCGCCTATTTCGGGGCGCGCTGGATTTTGACAGACTGAGGCGGAAAAGCTGAACGCGCCCCGATCACGGATGTACTGGCGGCGGCGCGAACAGTTTTAGCTCTATCATGAGGGCGTTCGTCGCGTTCTGGCCCGGGTGATTGGCTTCAAAAGGCTGAAAGCCTCACGCTGCACTTCAACCACCAACCTTTCGGCTGTTCGGGATCATCCTGAGCAGCCGTTCTGGTTTCAGCGACGGGCTTATGGTCGCCATGAACGCTCGGACGGAGATAGTGATAGCGACCGCCAGGAGCAAGGTCTCGTCGGCGGCGCCAGTCGAAAGTCGCTGGAGACGGCCAGGAAGGCGCGTCGCGCTGCGGATGCTGACTTGACTGCTTCGAACACGGCCTTAATTTACCCCTGCGCCCATCGCGTCGCGGGCGAGTGGAAGGCTGCGAAGCGGACTTCGCGTTCCACTTGGATGTTTGTTTCTAGTCGTATCGAGAACCTCGGTTAATCTTGATTATAATAGGAGAATGCGGCATGTCGGATCTTTCAACATCGGATGTCTTTCTAATAAGTTCAACTGAAGCGGCTCCGCTACGCAAGAATTGGGGCTGGACGGTCGCCTTCGGCGCTCTTCTGGTGCTTGCGGGATTTATCGCCCTTGGCAGCGTTCTGACCGCCACAATCGCGACCGTTCTGTTGGTGGGCGTGGCGATGATCGCCAGCGGAGTCGCGGAGATCGTCTACGGCGTCGCGATGCGCTCATGGAAGAAGTTCTTCCTATGGGTTCTGCTCGGCGTTTTGTACGTGATCGGCGGTGTCGCCGTTTTCGAAAATCCCCTGCTCGCGGCCAGCTTCTTGACGCTTGTGCTGGGCACCGGACTCGTCGCCTCCGGAACGCTGCGCATCGCCCTCGCGTTCTACCTGCCGAAGGACGCGCCGTGGATTTTTGTTGGCCTGTCCGGCGTAGTGACGCTCCTGCTGGGAGCAGTCGTCGTGGCGCAGTGGCCAGTCTCCAGCCTGTGGCTGATCGGCACATTCCTTGGCGTGGATTTGATCTTCGCGGGAACGGCCTGGATTGGCGTAGGCCTCACTTTAAGGCGCGCCGGAGCATAAAGCAGCTCAGAGGTACTGCGCCCCGGCAAACGTCCCGCGGAATTCTAGAAATTGTTTTGCCCGTAATTCGCGGGCGCGAGTCGGAGTCTGGGCCCCTCGATCCAAGGCGTCGCGAAGGGCTTCGCCGGGAGCCGCAGCGATTTCGACGGCGACGGAGTTCGCGCTTCGAGCGCGGCGGCGACGTTGCTTTATCAAGGGGCGCGCCAAAGCGCTTTCCGTTCGAACGGAATCGTTCGAACGACAAAAAATCGCTCAAAGTCAAAATGTTGGAGCAAGCTCTCATCGAAAGAGTCTATCAACTTTTTCAAGAGCTTGCTCCAGAGCATGCTGAATTTAAGTGGAGCCCGTTTTGGGGCGCGGCAGAAGCCTGACTTCGTCCGCATTCTTTAACGAGAAACGAGATCATCAAGGTGAAGACCCGTCTCACACTGCTTCGCCATCCAACTCGCCAGTGCGAATGCGCGCCACCTTTTCGACCTCGTGGATGAAAACTTTGCCATCCCCAAGCTGACCCGTTCGAGCTTCCTTCAGAATCGTCTCAAACACCTTCTCCGCCTGGTCAGCGGCGACGAGCACTTCGACCTTGAGTTTGGGAATGAACTTCACTTCATATTCGGGGCCGCGATAGACCGCGCCCTGTCCTCTTTGTCGCCCATAGCCTTGCACTTGCGTCACGGTGAGGCCGGAGACGCCGATCGCATTCAGCGCGTCTCTGACTTCATTAAGTCTGAATGGCTTGATGATCGCGGTGACTTGTTTCATTTCGTTCTCGCTTGCTCATTTCCGCTATTTCATACGCTGCTCTCGCCAACCCAGGCTTTCCGCAAAATTGCATTTTGAGAATGCTATGGAAAAATCGACCGTACAGACGAACCGCAATGCGCATCAAAGCGTGACGCCTGTGTTTGTCTCGTCCCCTTTGTGAATCTCCTCCCTCTTGCAAGAGTCGATGAGTCCCAAAACGGTCGCTTTGACAGCTGCTTCAACACGGGTCCGAACCCCTAACTTCATTTGAGCGTTATCGATGTGGAACTCCACGGTTCTTCTGGCGATGTTCATAATCTCCGCGATCTCGTCGCGCGTCTTGCCGCGCGCGACCCAGGTCAAGGCTTCGATCTCCCGTTCGCTCATCGCTTCGCCGCTCAGCCGTCCCAGACGCAACCGCGCAACGCCTGTAAGGCGGGCGTTTATGATTGTTTGCAATATGTCGAAATCGATTGGCTTTCTCACATAGTCGTCGGCGCCGAGCGTTCTTCCGGCGAGCTCGCTTTCCTGATCGCTCAAGCCGGTCACAAAGATGAACGGAACCTTCGCCAAATCAGAGGAAATCTCATTCAACCTTTCCAACACCTCGAAGCCGGACATTTCGGGCATGTTGATGTCGGCAAGAACGAGATCCACGTTCATTTCCTGCAGCCTCGCCAGTCCTTCTCGGCCGTTGTAGGCGACCACGACATCAAAGCCACGCTCCTTCAACTCTTCTCTGATCAACGCCGCGCATTCGGCGTCGTCTTCGATGCAAAGAATCACGCGCTGGCCCGTCGCTTCGGCGGATCGGACGCCGCTGTCGTTGGCGACGCAGTTGGTTTCCAAGGACCCCGCCCCTACCCGCGAAGCAGAAGTTGCCGTTTGCATTGAATTCTTCTCCACGCGCCACTGTGAAAAATCTCAGGGATGTCTTGACGGCAACGCGCCTCCGGGCGTTTTCGCCGACACTGGCCGCATCGTTTCTGCCGCCCGATCCCACCTGATTGAAATCGCTAATCATCGGGCGGCCGCCTCCTATTCGACACGCCGAATCGCATCCCACTCATTCTTTAATGCCCCGCCCGTCAATGCTCGCGATGCTCATCTTCCTTCTCCCCATTTGGCACAGCTCCAACTTCTTGCCCGCGAGGATTGCCTATCAAGAACACGGAGCGGAGAGCTGGCGCCACCACGAGAAGCATTATTGGCCCGAGCAGCATTCCGCCGACGAGGACGGTCGCCAGTGGACGCTGCACCTCGGAGCCGATCCCGTGCGAGATGGCGCCAGGAAGCAGACCGACGCCAGCCGAAAGCGCGGTCATCAGCATCGGGCGCATTCTTTGTGCAGAACCATGGAAAATCGCTTCCTTGAACGCCATTCCTTGAGCCATCAGCTGCCGGAAATAGGTGATGTTCAAAATGCCGTCCATGACCGCGACGCCAAACAGCGAGATGAAGCCGATGGCGGCGGAAACGCTGAAGTCGAGGCCGGCGACGGAAAGCGCGATGATGCCACCGCCAATCGCGAAGGGAAGGCCCGCGAGCGCGACAAGACTGTCGCGCAGCGAATTAAACAGGCCATAGAGCAGCAGCAGAATGAGCACCAAGGTCACCGGAACGACGACGTAGAGCCGCTTCTTGGCCCCCTGTAGATTCTCGAATTCGCCGGCCCATAGAATTTGATAGCCGACCGGCAGTTTGATGGCCTTGGCCACGCGCTCCTGCGCTTCGGCTACCGTGCTGCTGAGATCGCGCCCGCGAATGCTGAATTTGATCGGCACATAGCGCTGGCTGCGCTCGCGGTAGATGAAGGACGCGCCGGTGTCGAGCGAGATATTTGTAAGTTCGCTCAGCGGGATATAGGCGTTGCCCCCGCTCGGAGTGGCATATCCAACCTTAATGTCGCGGATCGCCTCGACTGATTTGCGATATTCGGGCAGCAGTCGCACCTGCATGTTGAACAGGCGGTCGCCTTCGAGCACGGGATTGCTCGTTGTGACGCCGCCTATCGCGGCTTGGATGACCGTGTTGATGTCACCGGCGTTCAGTCCATAACGCGCGGCCCTGGCGCGATCCACCTTGATGTTGAGATTGGGCTGGCCCATGACGTGAAATATGCCCAGGTCTTCGACGCCCCTGACCTGCCGCACCTCGCTCATCACCTGTTCGGCCAGCTCCTCGAGTTTGGTGAGGTTCGGTCCGACGATCTTGATCGAATTCGCGCCCTTGACGCCCGACAACGCCTCCTCGACGTTGTCCTGGATATATTGCGAGAAATTGAAGCCGATGCCCGGCATTGCGTCTTCGAATTCCTTCTGCAACTCCAGGGTCAACTTCTCCTTGCTGAGCCCTGCCGGCCACTGGTCGAAGGGTTTCAGCGGCACGAACAACTCGACGTTCGAAAAAGGCGACGCGTCCGAGCCATTGTCAGGCCGCCCGTGCTGGGAGACCACAGTGATGATCTCGGGATGACGCAACAGGATCTCGCGCATTTTGCGCGTCGCCTCCGTGCCGTCGTCGAGCGAGATCGTCGGCGGCATTTGCGCTCTGATCCAGAGGTTGCCTTCTTCCAGCGCCGGCAAAAATTCGCTGCCGAGCTGCGTCCCGAGGAACAGGCTGACGGCCAGGAAGACCCCGCCAATCCCAATCGTCATAATGGAGTTGTCGAGCGCCCAGCGAAGCGCCGGCGTATAGGTTTCGCGCAGTTTGCGCACGATCCAGGTCTCGACCTCCTCGACATGCTTTGGCAGGACCAATGCTGCGAGAACCGGCGTCACGGTGAAGGTTGCGATCAGCGAGCCGACCAGCGCATAGACATAGGTTCGGGCCATCGGACCGAAGATTTGTCCTTCGACGCCGGTCATTGTGAACAGCGGCAGAAAGGCTGTAACAGTGATAATTCGGTCGAAAAACACGGCATTATCGACCTGCAAAGCGCTGATGAAGATCAGGCGCAGGCGATCGGTCCAATTTGCGGCGTTATCGATGCTTTGCGCACTCGTTGGATCGGAGCCGAATTGTCCCTCGGCAAGATAGTTTAGGAGCGTGCGCTGTTCTTTTTCGGGAGCCTGAAAATTGCGGAACATGTTCTCGACGAGGATTACCGCCGAATCGACAATGATGCCGAAGTCGACCGCGCCGACCGAGAGAAGGTTGGCGTCCTCGCCCTGCAACACCAGCATGATGATGGCGAAGAACAAAGCAAAGGGGATATTGACGCCCACGATAATCGCGCTGCGCAGATCGCCCAAAAAAATCCACTGAACGAGAAAAACCAAAGCGCAGCCGAAAAACAAATTATGCAGAACCGTGTGCGTCGTCACCTCGACGAGCGAACTGCGGTCGTAATAGGGCTCCACTGTCACGCCATGCGGCAATGTACCGTCGTGATTGATTTTCTCTATTTCAGCTTCGACCTTGGGCAAAACATCGTTGGTATGCTGCGTGCGTCCCATCAGCACGATCGCCGACGCGACATCGTCGTCGTGATCGCGGCCCGCAATGCCAAGGCGCGGCACGAATCCGACGCTCACCTTGGCGACGTCCTTGATTTGCACCGGCACGCCATTGGTTTGCGAGAGCGTAATATTTTCGATGTCCTCGGTTCTGTCGCCCCTGGTGAGATCGTCACCGCCGCCGTCGTCGATCAGACCGACGCCGCGAATGTTCACGGATTGCTGCCCAATCTGAATTTCGCGCCCGCCGACATTGATATTGGCGTTGCCGAGCGCCGTGATGATCTGCGGAATCGTGGCGTTGTAGGCCTCTAATTTTTCCAGATTGACGTCGACATTGAACTGCTTGGTCGTGCCGCCCCAAGAATTGATCTGCACAACGCCGGGAACGGTAAGCAGGCGGCGCGTGACGATATAGTCTTGAATGGTGCGCAGATTGGTCAGCCCGAAATTCGGCGGGCCCTTGATCTGATAACGGAAGATTTCGCCGGTGAGACTCGACTGCTGGATCTGCGGCGTCTGACCGCCCGGAAGCGAGACGTTCTGCTGGAGAGCTATCGCCGCTTGCTGATAGGCGAAATAATAGTCTACGCCATATTTGAAGGTCACGCGCACGAAGGTCAGGCCGTAAAACGAGGTCGAGCGCACATTGACGACGCCGGGCACGGGATAGAGCGCGATCTCCATCGGGATAGTATAATACTTCTCCATCTCCTCGGACGAAAGACCGGCGGCCTGCGCGGTGATCTCCAAAATCACCGGCGCGGGATTGGGATAGGCTTCGATGTTGAGCTTGCCAAACGCGATCAAACCGGAAGCGGTGAAGCCGATGATGGCGAGGACGATGATTGCGCGGCGCGTGAGCCCGAATGCTAGAATGGATTTAAGCAACGCTTAGCCCCCGACGGTCTGAGTTGGACGGTTGTTCAGAACGCAACCTTCAATCCGGCGTCCCGCCAGCGAGTTTGTTGCTAAGGAAGACGGCGCCTTCCAAGACGATCTGTTCGTCCCGCTGGAGGCCTTCGACGATCTCGTCGATTCCGTCCTGTGTGTGGCCGACTTTCACTGTCCTCCGCACGAACCGGCGCCGGTCTTTTGTAACCCAGACAGTCATCGATCCGTCGCCTTCGCGCACGACGGCGGTCTGGGGAACCGCCAGCGAATCAACCGAATTACCCACGCTAATGGTGAAATGCGCGAACATTCCGGCGCGCAACAGATGCTCGGGATCGGCAATTTCCGAACGCACGAACTCGCGTCGCGTGTTGGGATCGACGGAGGGACCCAACACCGTGATCACGCCGTCGAACTCGCGATCCGGAAAGGCGGCGATCCGCGCCTTGACCTTCTGGCCAACGCGCAGAAAGGGGGTTTCGTTCTCTGGAACATTGGCGAACATCCACATGGTCGAGAGGTCGGCGACTGTGAAGGGCGGCGGCGCCACGCCCGGCTGCACAAAGAGTCCGGGCGCCGCGCTGCGCGTCGTGACATAGCCGGTCATTGGGCTTTTGACGATGAGTCGCGGGTCCGCCCTGCGCTCCGCGACGATCTTGTCGATTTCCTCTTCCGTCTTGCCGAAAATGCGCACAGCGTCGCGCGCCGATTTCAACGCGCCCTCGGCCGTCATCTGGTCGGAGGTGGATTGATCCACGGCTTGTTGCGAAGCGCCGCCGAAGGATTTCATTTTTTGCGCGCGCACGAGGGTGACGTTCTGCAGCTTCAACACGCCCGCCGCGGCGATCAACGCCGACTCCGCGTTCAGAAGGTCGGGGCTGTCGATCGTGAAGAGAACCTGGTCCTTCTCCACTTTGTCGCCGACATTGGGATAGGCGTTGATGATTCGGCCCTGATAGGGCGTGAAGACCTGCGTCAGAAGATTCTGATTGAAATCGATATTGCCTACAGCCTGCCTCTCCAGGACAAAACTCGCGGTTTCGACCGGGCCGATCTTTATTGACGCCACTTGCTTTTCGTTCAGATCAACCGCCAATTCGCCCGGAGCGCCGGCTTCCGCGTTTTTCGACGCGTCCGCGGGTTTTGGGGCGCCTGATCCGGAATAAAACTTGACGCCGACGCCCACTGCGATCACCAGCAGGGCGACCAACGCCAGATATTTTATGGTGCGACGCATTTGCAGTCCCTGTGAGAAAATGCCATTGCCGGCGCGGAGCGCGAAGCACGCTGTAGAGCCGCTTCGTCCATATATGCCAGCGGCGCGGCGAGCTTGTCTACCTGTGACATTTGACAGTAGACGTTGATAGCACGAGAGATGCAATATCTCTGTCACGTTAGGCTCGCGCGATTGGGATCGAATAAGATCTGGCCGATTCGAGCCAGTTTGCGCAGAGCCCGCGAGAATGAAGCGCATTTTGAGTCGCATTCGAAGTGCATGACGTCACGCGCGATGGGAACAGAACTTACTGATGGCGAAACATCTTTCCAACTCGAAGGCCGCTCCTCGCCACCGCCGTCGGCGCGCCGCTGCGTCGTTTGCGTCCGTCATGTTCGCGGGCCTGAGCGGCTGCGCGGTGGGGCCGGACTTTGTGTCGCCGCCGCCGCCCGACGTGAGTCGCTACACGCCGGAGAAGCTGTCCTCGGTTGGCGGACAGCGTCTCGTCGTCAAGGAGGACATTCCGCGGCGTTGGTGGGAAGTTTTCCACAATAGAAATTTGAACAAGCTCGTCGAGGCCGCGATCGAGCACAATCCGTCTCTGCAGGCCGCGGATGCGTCGATCAGGACCGCTTATTTCGCCGCCGAGGCGCAGAAGGGTGGCTTCCTGCCGACGGCGCTGCTCAATTGGAACGACAGCACCAATCTTCAGTCCGGCGTGCAAAATACGGTGACGCCCAACGCGTCGACCAATCCTTACGGGCTGTTTCTTCGACAGCTGACGGTCTCCTATACGCCGGACATCTGGGGTCAGAACAGGCGCGCCGTCGAATCGCTCGAAGCCCAGACCGATCAGCAGAGATATCAGCTGGAGGCGGCCTATCTCGCGCTGACCGGCAATGTCGCCGCCGCCGCCGTTCAGGAGGCGTCGCTGCGCGGGCAGATCGCCGCGACGCGCGAAGCGATCAAGGTCGAGCAGGAACTGCTGGGCTTGCTGCGTAACCGATATGCGCTGGGCTCGGTGGCGCTGGCCGATGTTCTGACACAAGAGGCGGCGCTGGCGCAGGTGATGCAGTTGCTGCCGCCACTGGAGAAGCAACTCGCGCAACAGCGCGACCTGCTCACCGCGCTGGTGGGACAATATTCGACAGCGGAAGTGCCCGAAACTTTCCGTCTCAACGCGCTGACGCTGCCGCGCGATCTGCCGCTCACTTTGCCGAGCAAATTCGTGCGGCAACGGCCCGACGTGCGCGCGGCCGAGGCGAACATGCATTCGGCGAGCGCGCAGATCGGCGTCGCTCTGGCCGCTCGGCTGCCCAATATCACCTTGAGCTCCGGTAACGGCTACTCGGCCTATAGTTACGCCCAGCTGTTCGTGCCGGGCACGGGATTTTACACGCTGGCGGCCAACGCCACGCAGCCGCTGTTCGACGGCTTCACGCTGCTCAACAAGCAGAAGGCGTCGGAAGCGGGTCTTGTGCAGGCTGAAGCCCAATATCGGCAGGCAGTCATCACCGGCTTCCAGAATGTCGCCGACGCGCTACGCGCGCTGCAAGCGGACGCCAAGGCCGTGAAGGCCGCCGTCTATGCGGAGCAGACCGCCAAGAAGAGCCTAGGAGTCGTGAAAAAGCAATTGCAGGCCGGCTCGGTCAATGTGCTCGCCGTGTTGAACGCCGAGCAGACCTATCTGCTGGCGGCGGTCTCGCGCGTCCAGGCCGAGGGGAATCGCCTCTCCGACATCGTCGGCCTGTTCCTGGCGCTGGGCGGCGACTGGAAGGATCAGAACCTGAGAGATCTGCCGCGGAACGGGGTCGAAGCGGCGACAGGGTTCGACGTGCCCAGCAACGAGCAGATCGACAAGATTCAGGACGGTCCCGTCAATCCGAGCTGGTTCCCGAGCTTCATGGATTGAGCGGGAGCCGGGAGCCCCTCTCGGAGTCGCGGCAATATCGCCACGGATTACGAGGAGAAGCGCCATGAGGCGTCGCGCCCTCCTATTTCTGCTCGCTTTCGGCGCCGCGACGGGCGGCGCCAATGCAGGCGAACTTCCAGGCAATGTCGCGCCGGTTCGCGGGGTTCCTGTTTGGGAGCAGACCACGCCAACGCCGAAATATTTCACCTGGTCGGGCGGCTATGCCGGCCTGCAAGTGGGCGGCGCGTGGCGGCGGCTTGGCGACGCGTCATACGCGCCCGTGCTCTCGCCACGTCGCCGCGATCGCCAATGGCGATGTCCCTGAACGCGCGCCTCAATGGGCGCAAAGACTCTTTCAGGCTGCGTAAGCCGTTGGACTCGCGTCCCTTACTTGAAAACAGGAGAAAGTCTCCGCCATGGCGGAATGCTTGGCTGGGGCGGGAGGATTCGAACCTCCGCATGGCGGAATCAAAATCCGCTGCCTTACCGCTTGGCGACGCCCCAATGCTCGGCCGGAGTCGCCCCCGCTCGCGCGATACCCATAAGGCCGCTTGCGTTGCTCCGCAACATGCTTGTGGCGCCCTCCCGCGCCGGCGGCGCCAGAGCGCTTTCGGCCCGCCATGGCCCGCCGCTTGAGACAGGCGTCCCGCAGGCGCCCTAAAAATTCCTGCGAACGATAGGAAATCGCCTGAAATCATAATGTTATAGCAGCTTCTCATCCAAACGGCCCGTCAACTTTTTTGAGAGCTCGCCGTAGACGCCATTGGCGTTTCGCTTAACTTTTGCGTGTCAGAACGAGCCGGCCGCCGCGAAAAACCCTCACGCGCGCCGGGGCGAGGAAGGGTCCTCCGATGAGAGCCTTTTATCATCACACGCAGACCGGCCATCTCATGCGCTGGGGGATGATTCTGCCGTCATTGGGGCTTTTCGCCGTGGCCTACCTCGCGCGGCAGCCCTTGCCCTTCGTCCCCCTCGCCGTGATCCTCATTGTCCTCGGCTGGCTGTTTTCCTCGCTGACCGTCGAGGTCACGCCGACGCAGCTGATCTGGTTCTTCGGTCCCGGCCTGTTGCGCAAAAGCCTCGAGCGCGAGGACATCGCCAGCGCCGCGCCGGTGCGCAATCCCTGGTGGTACGGCTGGGGCGTTCATCGCACGCCGCGCGGCTGGCTCTATAATGTCGATGGGCTTGACGCCGTGGAGATCGCCTTGAGCGACGGACGCTCGCTGCGCATCGGCTCCAATGAGTCGAGGGCGCTGATCAGGGCGCTGTCGTAGGCGCGGCGCTCAGCCCTTCTTGGCGGCGGCCGGCTTGGAGCTCGGCGGCGCCGGCAGGGGGCCGTCGGTCTCGATGAGGCCGATATAGCCGTCGCCGGCGGCGATGACCAGCGTGCGGCCGCACGAATAGGCGACGGCGCCCGGCGGAACATTATGCTTGGCCCGCCAGCCGACCGCGCGTTTGACGACAAAGCAGGCGCCGTTGACGACCGCGAGGCTTTCGCCCGGGCCGAAGGCGCGCACGCGCAGCATGATCGCCTCGACGGGCCGTTTGAAATCGATGAAATGCTCTTCGATTTTGGTCTTCGGCCAGTAGCTGCCCTTGCCCTGCGGCTGGGCGCGGTCCCACAGGTCCACGAAGCGCGGGGCGATGCGGGCCGCCAAGTCCTTCGTCGCCATCTGGAGTTTAAGATCGAGGCTTTCCTGGCACTCGTCGGGCTGCAACGCGAAAATCTCGCTGGCGAGCATCTCGCCCTCATCGAATTTCGCGGTGATGCGATGACAGGTCACCGCCCAGGCGCTGCGCTTTTCCAAAATGGCCTGCGCGGCGGGCCTGGGGCCCCGCCCCTCCGGCAAGGGCGAGGGGTGAAAATTGGCGGCGTATTTGAGATAGGGCCGCCAGTCCGGGATTTTCCAGGGATAGGTGGCGACGATCAGCGCTTCGCATTGCTGGTCGCGCAATTGTTGCAGATCGGATTCGGTGACGCGCGACAATTGGATCGCCGCGTCGTGACGTTCGGCGTAAGCGATAAGCGCCTTTTGCGGCGACGTTTGCCCGGCTTCGCACATGAAAAGTTTCAGCGGCCGCCAGCCCGCGCGCACGAAGGCGTCGAACACGCCGAGAGTCTGCTCCGTAGCCGCAATCGCAAAGCGCATGTGTCCCCGCTGACGCGCGGCCGTCCCTGGAAGCATTCCGCTGGCCGCGCCGGAACATTCAATCAGAATGTTGCTGGCTTATGTCTGACCCAAAAGGCGCGCCATGTCACGCCTTGCGCCAGATGTTGCACCAGCCGGCGGGGCTGACCCTGCCCTGCACGGAATTGCAGGAGTTCGGCCCGACGAAGACGCGGCAGTTGTCGCAGCGCTGATTGCCCTTGGGCTTGCCCTGATAGGCCACGTCGCCTTGCGTCAGCTTGCCCTCGGCGTCGACCTTGGCGTATTGCGACTTATATTGCGGCCGCCAAATCAAACACCAGCCGGACGGGCTGATCTCGCCGTCGACGGAAAGGCAATGGTTCGGCGGGTCCCAGACCCGGCAATTGTCGCAGCGTTGCTTGCCTTTTGGCGCCTGCTGATAGTCCACGTCCACCATGCCCAGCTTTTCGACGGCGCGGGCGAGCCTGGAAAAGCCCAGCATCGAGGCCGCGAGCGCCAAAATGCGCAACGCGCCGCGCCGATGCGGCGCAGCGTCGAGGCCTGCGCGTTTGTTTGAACAATCCATGATCGCCCTCCCATAGCTTTCGGCGGCGCCGCCTCGCCGGCCGGACCAGATCGGCCACACTATACCCCTCGCCGGTGTCGCAAAATTGCGCGCAAATCGTCGCGCGACGAAACGGCGCGGCGCTTGACCTTGCGGGCACGCGCGCCTACGCCTCTAGCCGCCAGCCGGCCGGATGACCGCTGCTTCACCGCAGAGGAAAGTCCGGGCTCCACGGAGACACGGCGCCGGATAACCTCCGGCGGGGGCGACCCCAGGGATAGCGCCACAGAAAGCAAACCGCCGCGCATAGCGCGGTAAGGGTGAAAGGGTGCGGTAAGAGCGCACCGCTCGTGCGGCAACGCAGGAGGCACGGCAAGCCCCGCCGGGAGCAAGACCGAATAGGGGCGACCGAAGGCGCAAGCCTTCAACCCGTCTCCGGGCCGTCGCCCGGGTTGGTCGCAAGAGGCGGCCGGTAACGGCCGTCCCAGAGGAATGGTCATCGCGCGGAACGGGGGCGACCCCGCGCCGCCATACAGAACCCGGCTTACAGGCCGGCTGGCGCTTTGGTTTTGTCGCGTTTTCCGACGTAAAGGCGCGGGCGCTCCAACGGGCCTGGCCCCCGCCCGCCATCGGGACGGCGCGCCAAAATCAAAAGTTAACTAAAATTCTTGCCTTTAAGGTAAGCTTCTCTTGGCAGTCTTTTCGCTCCTTCAAAAGATAGGAGCAAGGGCATGCTGTTCCCCTTAGAGCCGGTCTCGCACACACCTGACCTCAATCTCTTCGCGCTCGACCACGAACATTGGACCGCCGACGCCGGCGATGCGGCTCCCATGCATGGGACGGCGCTCTCAAAGGACGCAGCCCACCAGTCGGAGATCGAGCTAGGCTTCGCCCTCTCGCTCGCCATTGTCGTCTCCGCCCTCATCGACGCCTGCGCGCCGAAATCGCGCAATCGGCCTTCTCCGGCGTTCCGCCGCCAGCCTTGTCGCTGACGCCGCCGGGCAGGCGCGTTACAGAATCTCCAGCACCTTCTCCGCCGGGCGGCACAGCCGCGCGCCCTTCGGCGTCTCGACGATCGGCCGCTCGATCAGAATGGGGTGCTGGAGCATAAAGCCGATCAGCTCGTCCTCGCTCCATTTGGGATCGTCGAGGCCCAGCTCGTCGTAGGGCGTCCCCCTTTTGCGCAGCAACTCCCTGGCGGAAATTCCCATCGCGCGGAGCAGCTGGACAAGCTTCTCCCGGCTCGGCGGAGCCTTCAAATATTCGACGACCGCCGGCTCGGCCCCGCTGGCGCGGATCATCGCCAGCGTGTTGCGCGAGGTTCCGCAGGCGGGGTTGTGATAGATGGTGACGGTCATATTGGCCTTTTCACTTTTGCGCGACGAAAAACAGGCGCGGATAGGGCAGCAGAACCTTGCCGTCGGGCTGCGACGCGTAGGATTGCACGAGCCCTTCGCGATAGCGCGCCAGAAACGCCTCGCGCTCGGCTTGCGACAGCGGCTTCAGGAACGGGCGCAGCTCCGATCCCTCGAACCATTCGACGATGCGCTCCGCCCCGTCGATCGTGTGGATATAGGTGGTCTGCCAAATGTCGACCCGCGAGCAGAGTGGGCGCAGCAGCCGGTAATATTCCTCGAGCGGGCCGATGACGGCGCGGGTCTTGGCGATCGGCACCAGCCGGTCCGACCAGGGACCGTCGGCGGAAATCATCCGCATCAGGGCGTGCGACACCTCCTGCATATTGTTGGGCATCTGCGCGGCGAGCCAGCCGCCCTGCGAAAGACAGCCGGCGAGACGCCTGATCAGCCCATAATGATCCAACGCGAAATGCAGCGTCGCATTGGCGAAGATGAGGTCGACCTTTTCATCTGGGCGCCAGCGTTCAATGTCTTCGAGCACGAACTTCGCGCCAGGCACGCGCAGCCGCGCGACCGCCAGCATATTGGGCGAGTCGTCGACCCCGACGATCTCGGCATCGGGAAAAGCCGCTGCCAGCAGCTCCGTGCTGTTGCCGGGGCCGCAGCCAAGATCAAAAACTTTTTTTGGTTTAATATCAGATACTTGGGCGAGGAGATCGCGGGCGGCGCGGGTGCGCTCGCTCTCGAATTTCATATAAAGCTCGGAATTCCAATCGCCCACCGGCGCGCCTCCTATTTTGTGCGATATATTATAACATGAAACGCGGTGTTCCGCCGATTTGCGGAGAACTGCGACGCGCGCGTTCGAGCGAGGCAATGTCAGGAAAAAAAGGCCCTTTGCGGGCGAGGCGGAAAACGCCGTTCGCCGAGCTATTTTGCGCGGACGAAGCTTTACCGGTCGGAGAGCCTGAGCTTTCTCAGGGCGAAGACTTGGCGAGCATATAGCCCACGCCGCGAATGGGAACGATGGAGACGCCCGCCCGCTCGTCGTTCAAACGTTTGCGCAGGCGGGAAATCAGCGCGTCGAGGGCGTTCGATTGCGGTTCGTCGGCGCCTTCGTAGACCTCGGCGAGCAGAGCTTCGCGCGCCGTCGTGCGTCCGGCGCGGCGGACGAGCGATTCCAGCAAGGCGAGTTCGCGCTGATACAGGACCAGCGGCCTGCCGTCGACGAAAGCTTCGCGCGCCTGCAAATCGCAAGACAGCGCGCCGACAGTGACGGGCGGCTCGGCCGCGCCTTGGCCGCTTCGACGCAGATTGGCGCGAATCCGCGCCATTAATTCGTCGATGTCCAACGGCTTGATGAGGTAATCGTCGGCGCCGGCGTCAAGTCCGGCGATCTTGTCCGACAACGCGTCCTGCGCGGTCAGCATCAGCACGCGCACGCCCGGATGCGCGCGGCGGATGTCGGGAACCAGCACGATGCTATCGCCATCGGGCAATCGCCTGTCGAGCAGCGCCAGCGAGTATTTGCGCGTCGCAATCGCCTCGCGCGCGTCGCGCAGCGTCGCGACATGATCCGCCTCGAAGCCCGAGCGCTGTAAACGCTCGACGATCAGCCCGGCGAGTTCGAATTCATCTTCGACGACGAGAATGCGCATAAGCGCCTGCGGCTCCACCCTCTGCGGGAACGAACGAGAATACGGCGACCATCGCCGCTGGAGTTACGTATTAAGCTGGGTGGCGACAAATTTGAAGGTGGCGCTCAGTTTGGTGCCGACCGAAGTGAGGGCGACGATCGCCGCGATCGATATGAGGGAGGCGATCAAGCCATATTCGATCGCCGTCGCCCCCTGCTCGTTCGCCCAAAATTTCTCTAGCAGCTTCGACATCGCGATTATCTCCTCATCATCACTTCGGATCAGCCTACTCCAGCCGGCCCGACGAATGGAGCCTACGATCGCCAATTTAAATACTGGTAAATATCACCGCATAAAACGACATCCGCACGAAGAAATAGGAACATAAATCTTCGCATCACCTTGGCGTAATGTTCGCGTAATGATTGGCACCAAACTATTACACTGGCGGCCTTCGGTTGATTTGGCAATCCATGGTATACCAATATTTGCGGAATTAGCTTGCCAAAAGGCCGGATTCCCCGCAAATTCAGAGAGGAACTGCTCAACAGCGGGGCGGCGACGCCCAATGCTTGAGCATATTGCACCGATAGAAGGCATGGCGGGACCAGGCGCCGCAGGGGCGGAATTTGTTCAAACACGGCGTTGATATGGACCACTGGCTGCCCATAACGAAATCCGCAGTGAAGGCCTCTCTCGCCGGCGGCCTGATCAGCGGCTTTCTTCTCGCGCGCGCCGGATTGTCGCCCGCGGCCGTCCCGATTTCTATACTTGCGTATTTTCTGGCGGCTATATTTGCGAGTTATTTGTTGCATCCGTCGACCGCCAGGTTGGCGCGACTGAACTCCGATTTGCGCGCCGTAGCGGCCCGCTTCGCCGGCGCGCCGATGTATCTTAAATTCCTGGGCGTGTTGATTCTCGCTCTCGCGGCGATTTTGGCGCATATCTTTATCGACGCCGACCCGAGAGAGATGGCTTATGTTTCGCTGGCGGCGCCTATAATCCTTAGTTTTCTTCTGTTGGGACTTCGATTCGGTCTCTTTTCGCTAATGTTCACCTGCGTGGCGTGTTTTTATTTTTTCATTCCGCCGAAATTCGACTTCAATTTCTACGACTGGAAAGACGTGGAGATTTTAGCCTATTTCGCCGTCTTTTCGCTGCTTTGCACCTGCGTCTTGAAGTTCATCTTCGCAAAGAGCGTCCCTTTCGACGCGCTGGCGCTCGAACCTTTCGTTTCCTTTCCGCGTTTGGGGAAGGACTCTTTGGTTTCCGGCGGCGACGAAACCGGCGCAGACGCCGTGCGCGTCACCGCGCAACGCAAGATTGGCGAGATCGAGTCGGAACTTGCGGCGCAGCAACGACAGCTGGCCGAAGCCGACACGCGCTATCGCGAGTTGCGCCATCGCATCAAGAACGATTTTCAGGCGTTCTACTTCCTGGCGGTTTCGGAGGCGCAAAAATCCGCTCGGCCCGATGAATTCCTGCGCTGGGTCGTGCGCCTGCGCAGCGCCGCCGAACTCTACAGCGTCCTCGACAACAAGAATTCCGATTTGATTTCCATGACCAATTATCTTGCGGCCATCTCGGAGGCGCTCGACAAAATGTTCGACGGCCGAGCGACGATTGAAGCGACGGTCGACGCGGATATTTTTTTCGATCCGAAGCCGGCGAAATATGTCGGCCTGATTTACGCCGAAGCCGCGATGAACGCGCTGAAGCACGCTTTTCCCGAAAACTCCACGGGGAAGCTGCAAATGCGCTTCGGGCGCAATGGCGACGTTTTCGAGATGACCGTTTCGGACAATGGCGTCGGTTTCGATCCGGCTAAGAAGAAGCGTGGCCAGGGCCTGAGCCTGATGCAAAATCTCGCCGGGCAATTGGCCGGGACGATCCGGCTCGAACCTTCGCCGGTCGGCTCCGTGCTGCGTCTGACCTTTTCCGCCCTCGATGTGGAGGAAGTCGCGGGCCCGCCGCGCGGCGCATGGCCGGACTCCGTCGCGGCCATGAAGGCGATCTGGCGACGGGCGAGGAGATAGCGGCGGCGGCCGCCAGAGGCCGGCCTCATGGCGTCTTAACGGCGAGGTCGCGCAGCAGCCGGTCGAGACTTTTTTGATAGGCGTCGTGAGTCTTCCATCGCGTGAAGTCGCCGATATTGCGCTGATCGCGCAGTTTTCGCGCCCAAGGTTCCGACGTGTCCATCACCGCGTCGTCGATGCGCACGGGAAACAAAACGGTCCGCTTTTTGTCGCGCTCTTCCGCGAACGCCTTGTTGACTTCGTCTTCAACCCAGTCGCTGAGAATCGAATTTTCCGAGAGGATCAACAACACTTTATCGTGGACGCGAATCGCCGCGTCGATGGCATCCCAAATCTTGGCGCCGATCGGCAGATCATGCGGCGCGAACCAGCAGCGAACGCTCTTGTTTTGCAGATCGGCGTGCAGCCGCTGCGCGAAGTCGTCGTCCTTGCTGGAATAGCTGATGAAGCAGCTGTACATCTGGATCGGCCGGTTCAGCAGCGACGGCAAATAGTCGATGAGCGTATCCGGCAAGCCAACGCCGCGCAAAAATTTTAACGGCAAAGGACCGGAGCGTTGCAACGTGCGAAAATCGACGACGCTGGCGCTGGTGTGCCTGCATGTCTCAAGCCCAATCACGGCCGAAAGGTCGACGTTGCCAAACAGAGTTTCAAGCAATATCGCATCTTGTAAATCCGTCCCATTGAGAGCCGCCCCAGTAAGATTCGCCCAGCCGAGGTATGTCAGACGGAGGTTCGCCCCATTGAGATCCGCCCCTACGAGGTCCGTCCCGCCAAGATTTGCGCTGTTGAGGTTAGCCCCGTTTAGATTCGCGCCTCTCAAATCCGCACCGCCGAGATTTGCCTCGCTGAGGTCCGCTCCGCTGAGGTCCGCCCGGCCGAGCTTCGCATCAACAAGGATTGATTTGCTGAGATCGGCGTCGCTAAGGTTTGCCCCGCCGAGCTTCGCCCTGATGAGATTCACCAGGCCGAGCTTCGCGCCATAAAGTCTGGCTTCGGTCAGATTTATTTCGCGGGGGTCGGGGCGCTCGCGCCAAGCATTCCACCCATCAACTCCCTGCAACAGCAACTTGACTTGCTCTTCGTCGGCCATCGGCGCCGGCTCCATCGCCTAAAATCCGAATAGGATAATTTTACTATGTCACGAGTCGCCCATCGCGCGAAATGTCACCTCCGCCGCCGGCGAAAAAACCTCGGCGGCGCCGTTCGATCCGGCGGCCAAACCCTTGCCTTCCGCGCGAATGTTATACTATAACATTTGCATGTCCGAAACCGCGCCCGCCCCTGCTCCCCCATGCGCCGCGATGCGCGAAAATGCGCGCGCGCGGGGGCCCGATGCGCGGTTTCGCACGCCGATTCCGGCCTTAAGGATGTCCGCCTGGGAGCGGCTGGCGATGGTCGCGCCGGTCGCGCTGGCGCTGTGGGCCGGCGTGTTTTGGGCGCTGCATTGACCCATCGCGAAGCGCCAAAAATCATACTCGAAAATGTCACGCTTGGCTATGACCGGCGGCCCGCCGTGCACCATCTTTTTGGCGAGATCGCGCCCGGCGATCTGCTCGCCGTCTGCGGCCCCAATGGGGGCGGAAAATCCACTCTTCTCAAAGGCCTAGCCGGACTCCTCAAGCCGATGGGCGGGCGCATTTCGCGCAGCGGGGCGAGAGCCGACGCCCTCGCCTATCTGCCGCAGGCGGCCGAGATCGACCGCACATTTCCCATTTGCGTTCAAGACTTTATCGCGCTCGGCGGGCTGCGCCGCAAGGGGCTGTTATCGAGCTTCGAGCGGGCCGAGGCGGCGCGCGTCGCAAAAGCCATTGACGCCGTTGGGCTTTCGGGATTCGAGACGCGCAGTATCGAGACGCTGTCGGGCGGGCAGATGCAGCGGGCGCTGTTCGCGCGGCTTGTCGTCGAAGATTGCGCCGCGATCCTGCTAGATGAGCCCTTCGGCGCCATCGACGCCGCTACCACCTTGGATTTATTGGCGTTAATCGCCGCCTGGCGCGACGAGGGCCGCACGGTGATCGCCGCGCTGCACGAGTTCGACATTGTGCGCCGGGCCTTTCCAAAGACGCTGCTCCTGGCGCGCGAGGCCATCTTCTGGGGCGACACGGCGCAAGCGCTGTCCGCCGAAAACCTGAGCAAAGCCAGGGACATGGCGGCGGCTTACGACGATGCCGCGCGCCTCTGCGAGCGCGACGAAGCGGAGCGGCAAGATGCTGTTTGACCTCATCGCCGCGCCGTTTGTCGACTATCAATTCATGCGCCGCGCGCTGGTCGGCGCGCTGGCGCTGGCGCTGGCCGGCAGTCCGCTCGGCGTGTTTCTGGTGCTGCGGCGCATGTCGCTGGCCGGCGACGCGCTGTCGCATGCGATCCTGCCCGGCGCGGCCATGGGCTATCTCGTGGCGGGCCTATCGCTGCCGGCGATGACGCTGGGCGGGCTGGCGGCGGGGCTGATCGTCGCGCTGGCGTCCGGCGCCGCGGCGCGCTTTTCGGCGCTGCGCGAAGACGCTTCGCTCGCCGCTTTTTATCTGGTGTCGCTGGCGCTTGGCGTCACCATCGTGTCACTCAAGGGTTCGAATGTCGATCTCTTGCATGTTCTGTTCGGCTCGGCCCTGGCGCTCGACGACGCGACGCTGCTGCTGCTCGCCGGCGTTTCGACCATGACGTTGTTTTCGCTGGCGGTTTTCTATCGCGCGCTGGTCGCCGACACGCTCGATCCGATGTTTTTGCGCCGCGCCAGCCGGTTTGGCGAATTCGTCCCGTTTTTGTTTTTGGGGCTCGTGGTGCTCAATCTGGTCGCCGGCTTTCATGCGCTGGGCACGCTGATGGCGGTGGGGCTGATCATGCTGCCCGCCGCAGCGGCCAAGCTGTGGACGCGCGATCTCTCCGTCGCGCTGCCGCTCGCCGGCGCCCTTGGCGCGCTGGCGAGCTATCTGGGCCTTGTGCTGTCCTTCCACGCCGGCGCGCCGGCGGGACCGGCGATCATTCTCGCTGCGGGCCTCGTGTATTTCGTCTCGCTCTGCTTCGGCCGCGCCGGCGGACTGATCCTCAATCTGCGCCCGCGCCGGCATTTCGAGGGGTGAGGGATGTTTTATGAGGCGAAACCTGGCGGCGCGTTCCTTCTCCCGTGGAGCGGGAGAAGGCGGCCCCGCGAAGCGGGGGCGGATGAGGGCCGCCGCGACTTGGTTGAAACCTCCCGGCGGCCCTCATCCGACCCTTGCTTCGCAAGGGCCACCTTCTCCCACAAGTGGGAGAAGGGAGCGCCTCTATTGTTTTTATTGTTGAATTTGGCTTTCTTGCTCTCCATCTCCCCCGCCGTCGCGCAATCCCCTCCCCTGCCCGTCGTCGCGAGCTTCTCGATCCTTGGCGATTTTGTGCGCGAGGTCGGCGGGAGCGGCGTCGCGCTTTCCACCATTGTCGGGCCCGACGGCGACGCCCATGTCTATGAGCCGACGCCCGGCGACGGGCGCAAGCTCAGCAAGGCGCGGCTGGTGTTCGTCAACGGATTTGGTTTCGAGGGCTGGATCGACCGGCTCATCGCCGCTTCCAAAACCAAAGCGAAAATCGTCACGGTCAGCGCTGGCGTCGCGCCCCGCCAGGGCGGGGCGGGGCTCGATCCGCACGCCTGGCAGGATGTCGCCTTTGCGCGCCGCTACGTCGAAAACATCCGCGACGCGCTTGTCGCCGCCGACCCCGCGCGCGCAAAACTGTTCGAGGCGAATGCGGCGGCTTATCTGACAAAACTCGAAGCCCTCGACCACGAGGTCGCGGCGGCGCTGAACGCCATTCCGAAGGATCGCCGCCGGGTCGTTTCAACCCACGACGCCTTCGGATATTTTGGCGCGCGCTACGGGATCGAGTTCATCGCGCCGCAGGGCGTCTCCACCGAGGCGGAGGCCAGCGCGCGCGACATCGCCCGCATCATCGACGCGGTGAAGCGGGAAAAGGTCGAGGCGGTGTTTTTGGAGAATATCGCCGATCCGCGCCTCGTCCAGCGCATCGCCGCCGAGACCGGCGCGAAGATCGGCGGCGCGCTCTATTCCGACGCGCTGTCCGATGCGAAAGGCCCGGCGCCTGACTATATCGGGATGGTCCGGCATAATGTAAAAGAGCTGACGGAAGCGCTGGGAACCGGGCGCTAATTCCTTCTCCCACTTGTGGGAGAAGGTGGCCCCGTGAAAGGGGGTCGGATGAGGGCCGCCGCGACCTGGGCGCCTCATTCCCGAGAACCCTCATCCGACCCTTGCTGCGCAAGGGCCGCCTTCTCCCGTAAACGGGAGAAGGAAGGGACACGCGAGGAGAAAACCTTGACCGACAAAATTCCCGTCACCGTCATCACCGGCTATCTCGGCGCCGGCAAGACGACGCTGCTTAACCGCATCCTCACCGAACAGCACGGCCGCCGCTACGCGGTGATCGTCAATGAGTTCGGCGAAATCGGCATCGACAACGACCTCGTCGTCGGCGCCGACGAGGAAATCTTCGAGATGAACAACGGCTGCATCTGCTGCACCGTGCGCGGCGATCTCATCCGCATCATCGAGGGGCTGATGCGCCGGCGCGGCAGATTCGACGCGATCGTTGTGGAGACGACCGGCCTCGCCGACCCCGCGCCCGTGGCCCAGACCTTTTTCGTCGACGCCGACGTGAAGGACGCCGCGAGGCTCGACGCCGTGGTGACGCTGGCCGACGCCAAATGGCTGCTCGATCGCCTCAAGGACGCGCCGGAGGCCAAGAACCAGATCGCCTTCGCCGATGTGATCGTGCTCAACAAGACCGATCTGGTCTCGCCCGAGGAGCTCGCCGAGGTCGAGGCCCGCATCAGGGGGATCAATCCCTATGCGAAACTACATCGCGCCATAAACGCCGATGTGCCGCTCAAAGCCGTGCTGGAGCAAAACGCCTTCGATCTCGAGCGCATTCTGGAGATCGAGCCGAGCTTTTTACACGCAGAAGATCACGATCGCCATCACACGCATCACGATCACCTGCACGGCCATGAACACAATCAGGGCGCCAACTGCGCCCCCGGCTGCGGCCACGATCATCACGATCATGAGCATCACGATCACGATCATGAGCATCATGATCACGATCATCACGGCCATGAGCAACATGCGCCGCTCAAGGCCTATCACGACGAGGACATGCAATCGGTGGCGATCCGCCATGAGGGCGAGGTCGATCCCAATCGTTTCGTGCCCTGGCTCAACGAGCTGACGCAGCGCGACGGACCGGACATTTTACGCTGCAAGGGGATCATCGCCTTCAAGGACGAGCCGCGCCGCTTCGTGTTTCAGGGCGTGCACATGATCCTCGACGGCGATCTGCAACGCGACTGGCGCGAGGACGAGCCGCGCAGCTCCAGGCTGGTGTTCATCGGCCGCAAGCTCAAGGAGGCGGAAATCCGCGAGGGCTTCGCCAAGACGGTGGCTTGAGAGGCCCCTGCCCCAATCCTGCCCCGCTTGGCGGGAGAGGAGGCCGGGGCTCTCACCAAAACTTGAACAGCGATAGAATCCCCTTCTTCAACAGCTTGCTGTCCATCGCGCGCAACTCCTCATAGGCGGCGCGGGCGTTGGCGCGCAGCTCCAGCAACTTGTCGTCCGGCACGTCGAAATCGATGACGGCGGCCTTGACCTCGCGGCGCGCGGCGTCGAGCCTGTTTTGCACGAAAGTCACTCTGGGGTCCCGGCTCATACTCTCTCCTCTTTGATACAACCGCGGCCCGACCTTAAGCGGCCGGCGTCCTTTCTGGCGTGTGGCTCGGCTCTCGCCAAGCGCTTGCCCTATAGCACGAATCCGGCGGATCTGGGGAGTGCGGCGGCGTTCAAAGCGATTGGAGGCCTCGGAGGGAATCGAACCCCCGTACAAGGATTTGCAGTCCTCTGCGTAGCCACTCCGCCACGAGGCCTCAAGACGTTGGGGCGAAACCCCTCACGCGCCAGCGCTGCTCATACAGGAGCCGCGCCGCGCCCGCAAGACGACGGGGAGCGGCGACCGGAGCGCGTCTCCAGCCGCTGCGCTCGAGGCGGCATTTGACAGCGAGGGCCGGCTTGACCATGTTCCCGCCCAATCGTCGCCGCGGTCCGGGCGCCTTTGATCGAGGCCGGGCAGGGCGATCGGCGGATATGCAAGGATGGGTTGATATGAACGTCGTCATTGTCGAATCGGCGGCCAAGGCTCAGACGATCAACAAATATCTCGGCCGCGACTTCAACGTGATCGCCTGCTACGGCCACGTCCGCGATCTGCCGCCCAAGGACGGCTCGGTCGACCCGGAAGACGATTTCGCGATGATCTGGGAGATGGACGCCAAGGGCGCCAAGCGAGTCGCCGCCATCGCCGAACTGGTTAAAAAGGCCGACAAAGTCATTCTCGCGACCGATCCGGACCGCGAGGGCGAGGCCATTTCCTGGCATTTGCTCGACATACTTAACAAAAAGCGGGCGCTCAAGGACAAGGCCATCGAGCGCGTAGTGTTCAACGCCGTCACCAAGGACGCCATCAAGGAGGCGATGGCCCACCCGCGGCAGATCGACCAGGCGCTCGTCGACGCCTATCTCGCCCGCCGGGCGCTGGATTATCTCGTCGGCTTCACGCTGTCGCCGGTGCTGTGGCGCAAGCTCCCCGGCGCACGCTCGGCCGGGCGCGTGCAGTCGGTGGCGCTGCGCCTCGTCTGCGACCGCGAGTTGGAGATCGAGAAATTCGTCAGCAGAGAATACTGGTCGCTGGTCGCGCACCTGAAGACCAAGGCCGGCGAACCGTTTATCGCCCGGCTTGTCGGCGCCGACGGCAGGAAGATCACCCGTCTCGACATTGGCGAGGGCAAGGAGGCCGAGGACTTTAAGAAGGCGCTCGACGGCGCAGAGTTCAAAGTGCGCTCGGTCGAGGCCAAGCCGGTCAAGCGCCATCCTTACGCGCCCTTCACCACCTCGACGCTGCAACAGGAAGCCTCGCGCAAGCTCGGGCTCGCGCCGGCGCACACCATGCGCATCGCGCAGCGGCTGTATGAAGGCGTCGACATCGGCGGCGAGACCGCCGGCCTCATCACCTATATGCGAACCGACGGCGTCGATATGGCGCCGGAGGCGATCGCCAGCATAAGGCAGGTGATCGGCAAGCAATATGGCGAGCGCTTCGCGCCCAAGGCGCCGCGCAAGTACACAGCCAAGGCCAAGAACGCGCAGGAAGCCCATGAGGCGATCCGCCCCACCGACGCGAGCCGTCTGCCCAAGGACATGGCGCGCTATCTCGAAGGCGAACAGGCCAAGCTCTATGAGCTGATCTGGAACCGCGCCGTCGCCAGCCAGATGGAGTCGGCGGAGCTGGAGCGCACCACGGTCGACATCGACGCCAAAGCCGGGGCGCGGACGCTGGAGCTGCGCGCCACCGGCCAGGTCGTGCGCTTCGCCGGCTTTCTCGAACTCTATCAGGAGGGCCGCGACGACGAGGCCGACGAGGACGGCGGCCGCCTGCCGCGCATGGAGGCCGGCGAACCCGTCACGCGCGAAAAAATCGACGCGACCCAGCATTTCACCGAGCCGCCGCCGCGCTTCACCGAGGCGACGCTGATCAAGCGCATGGAGGAGCTCGGCATCGGCCGGCCCTCGACCTACGCCTCGACCGTCGCAGTGCTCGGCGAGCGCGACTACGTGCGGATCGAGAAGAAGCGCCTCGTGCCGGAGGACAAGGGCCGTCTGGTCGTGGCCTTTCTGGAGAGTTTTTTCTCGCGCTATGTCGAGTTCGACTTCACGGCCGACCTCGAGGAAAAACTCGATCTCGTGTCCAACAACGAGCTCGACTGGAAGACCGTTCTGCGCGACTTCTGGAAGGATTTCTCCGCCGCTGTCGACGGCACCAAGGAGCTGCGCACGACGCAGGTGTTGGATAGTCTCAACGATCTGTTGGGGCCGCATATTTTCCCGGCCAAGGCGGATGGCGGCGACCCGCGCGGCTGCCCGTCCTGCGAGAACGGCAAATTATCGCTTAAACTGGGCAAATACGGCGCCTTCATCGGCTGCTCGAACTATCCCGAATGCCGTTTCACCCGCACGCTGTCGCCGCCGACCGGCGACGCCGCCGCAAACGCCCGCCCCGGCGTGAAAGTGCTGGGGCAAGACCCCGAGAGCGGCGCCGAGATCACGCTGCGCGACGGGCGCTTCGGCGTCTATGTGCAGGAGGGCGAGCAGATCGAGGGCGGCGACAAGCCCAAGCGTTCGTCTTTGCCAAAAACCATCAAGCCGGACGATCTGACGCTCCAGCAGGCGATCGCCCTGCTGTCGCTGCCGCGCGAGGTGGCGAAGCACCCGACCTCGGGCGAGCCCATCGTCGCAGGCATCGGGCGCTTCGGGCCCTATGTGCAGCACGGCAAGACCTACGCCAATATAGGGCGCGACGACGACGTGCTGACAATCGGCGCCAACCGCGCCATCGACTTGATTGTCGCCAAGGAGTCGGGCGCTGGCGGCTCGCGCTTTGGCGGGTCGAACGACCCCGGCCGCGTCCTCGGCGACCACCCGGACGGCGGCGCCGTGTCGGTCAAGTCGGGGCGCTTCGGGCCTTATGTCAATTGGGGCAAGATCAACGCCACCCTGCCCAAGGGAACCGACGCGGCGGCGGTGACGCTGGAGCAGGCGATCCCGCTGCTGGCTGCGAAGGCCGCAGGCGGCGGCGGAACCCCTGGCGGACGCGCGCTCGGCGAACATCCCGAGGGCGGCGTCATCACCGCGCGCGAAGGGCGCTTCGGCCCCTACGTCAACCTCGGCAAGGTCAACGCCACTTTGCCAAAGGGCATGACCATCGACGAGGTGAGCCTCGACGACGCCATCCGGCTGATCGAGGAAAAGGGCGGCCCGGTGAAGAAGAAGGCGGCGGCCAAGAAGGCGCCGGCGAAAACCGCGGCGAAGAGCGCCGCGAAGCCGAAGAAAGCGATTGCGGACAGCGACGAGACGCCCTTCGAGGACGCCAAGCCGGCGAAGAAAGCGGCGTCGGCGGCAAAGAAAGCGCCGACGAAGAAGGTTGCGGCGAAGAAGTAATGTTGCATTTGAAGCGCGAAATTCATGTGATTTTGACGAAAAAGGTGCTAAAACTGCGTTACAGCTGCGGGCGCCGGGCGCGATCTCCTTCTCCCAGTTGTGGGAGAAGGTGGCCGAAGGCTGGATGAGGGGCGCCTCTCTTCGCCCGGCAGCCCTCATCCGACCCGTGCTTCGCAAGGGCCACCTTCTCCCACAAGTGGGAGAAGGACCGCGCGTAAGGCCCGCCCATGCTGCTGCGCTTTTCCGCCTCCAACTTCGGCTCGATCCGCGACAAGCAGGAGCTGTCGATGATCGCGTCTAGCGCGATCAAGGACGATCCGGGCGGGTTGATCGAGACGCCGGAGTTGCGTAAGGAGAAGGTGCTGCCGGCGGCGGTGATTTATGGGGCGAATGCGTCCGGCAAGAGTAATTTTATCAAGGCGCTGGCGCATATGCGCAATTTCGTGCGGGATTCTCACCGCGCCGGGGAGCCGGGCGGGCGGGTGCCGCTAAAGCCGTTCCTTCTCGATCCCGCGTATATGAATACGTCCAGCGCATTCTGCGTGGAGTTTTTGTGGAATGGGGCTCGCTACTCCTATGGGTTTGAAGCCACCACGGAAGCAATCACAGCCGAATTTCTCTATGTCTGGCGCAATGGCCCGCGATCCATGCTTTTTGAAAGAGCGCTTCAGAAATTCGAGTTCGGGCGAAGCTTGAAGGGCCGCAATAAAGTTATCGAGGATCTAACCCGTCGCAACAGCCTGTTTCTGTCGGCTGCGATGCAGAATAATCACGATGAACTAACTGAAATAACCCAGTTTTTTCGTTATTTACAAATTGATTTAGCAGAATCCAAACCACAAAATACCATGTTTAAAGAGCTGGCAGAAAGAGGAATTGAAAAAAGGGCCGTAAATTTGCTCCGTGAGATAGACACTGGCGTTTCTGATGCTCAGGTTAACGAAGAGCCATTGAATCAATATGAAATTGATTACGGAGTCGCACTTGCAGCTATTTACCAAAATAAATTGTCGAGCCACCCGCTAGAGGTAAAACCGAAATTGGCGGAAATAACCAAGAGGCTTCGTTTAGGTCGTCAAGCAATCGACGGCTCAACCGTATTTTGGAATTTGGACGCCGAAAGCGCCGGCACCATTCAGTTACTTTCGATCCTCGGCCCAGTCTTCCGTGCCCTAGACGAAGGCTGCGTCGTCGTCATCGACGAATTCGGCAGTCGTCTTCACACGCGTGCGGCGGAAATCGTTTTATCCCTGTTCAACAACAAGCAAACCAACCCCAAAAACGCGCAACTCATCGTCGCGACGCACGACACGAACCTGCTCAACGCCAAGGGCCTTCGCCGCGATCAGGTTTGGTTCACGGAAAAGGACGAAGGCGGCGCGACGCATCTTTATCCGCTTACCGACATCGAAACCCGCAAGGGCGACAATCTCGAAAAAGGCTATTTGCAAGGCCGCTACGGCGCCATTCCCTTCGCCGGTTCGCTCGCCGATTTCGTGAAAGCCCGCTGACGCATGGCGCGCCGCGACGCCGATTTGAGGCGCGCCAAAGCCACGCGCGCGCCGAGGCGGCGGTTTATCATCTATTGCGAAGGCGAGAACACCGAGCCCGGCTATCTCATGGCCTTGCAGCGCTCATTCGGAAGGGACGCGCTTATCGAATTGGAGGTCATCCCAACCGGCCACTCGATGCCCGTCGCCGAACGCGCCGCCACGCGCGCCCGGATCGAAGGCGTCGCGAGAGGATCGAGAACCCGCTAGGATTCCTTCGAGGAAAGAGATCAAATCTGGGCGGTTTTCGACCGCGACGAACACCCGAATTTCGACGAAGCGGTTGCTCTCTGCGCCAACAAGAACGTTCGCGTCGGCCGCTCGAACCCTTGCTTCGAAGTCTGGCTGATCCTGCATGAGCAAGACTTCGATCGGTCCGACGACCACCACGCGGTTTGCCGGCATTTGCGCAAGCTGCGGCCCGAATATGATCCGCACGGCGCGAAAGTCTGTAATTGGAGCGAGTTGATCGCCCGCGTGGAGGAGGCCGAGAGACGCGCGGCCAGACAGCTTGAGCAGCGCGCGCAACAAGGCGCTCCCTACGGCCGTCCCTCCACCACCGTCGGCCACCTAACCGCCGCCATCCGCGAAGCGGCGGAGGCGGCGAGGCGACGATAGCCCCCTACCGCGCCCCCGCCGCGCTGGCTATGTGCATCAGCGCGCGCGCGGCCTCCAGCCTTGCGACGTCGGCGTGGGCTCTCGCTCTGGTCTGTGCGGCGCGCAGCTTCTCTATCGTCGCGGCGAGCCGCGCTGGCGGCCAGAGTTTTAGGTGCGTCTCTATCGCCGCGTCGGGCACGCCGAAGAAGCCGGCGCGCTTGACCGCCATCGCGCCGCCGCCGACACGGCCGCGATGCAGCGCGACGGCATAGCGCAGCGCGTTGACGATCAGCATGGTGGGATCGCCGCCTCGCGCGAGGGCGTCGTCGAAATCGGCGCCGGCGGCGCGCATCCGCCCGGCGAAGGCGTCGAGCACCACCCCGTCTGTCGCGAGCCCCGTGGCGTGGGCGACGATCTCCGTCACATCCTCAGCCTCGACGCGCCCGCGTCCGCGCATGTAAAGCGCGAGCTTTTGCAGCTCGGCGCGGCTCATCAAGCGGTCCTCGCCAAGCGCCGCGTGCAACAGCGCGCGCGCTTCGTCCGAGATCGACAGCCGTTCCGCGCTCAAAAACCCGTCGATCAACGTATTGAGATCGGCGTCGCTGTCCTGCGAACATTCGATCGCCGCGCCGAGCCTCGCGCCCTCGACCAACTTTCGCAGCGGCGCGTCCTTGCGCAGCGCGCCGGCGGTCAGAATCACGCTGCAATCCTTAGGGGGAGCGGCGAGCAGCAGTTCGATGGAAGGCGCGATCGTCTTGGCGCCGGTCTCGACCAGCAGCGCGCGCCGACCGCCGAACAGCCCGACCGTGTTGGCCTCGTCAATAAGCGCCAGCGGATCGGCGGCGATGGCGTCGCCGCTCATCTCGACGAATTGAAACGGATCGTGGCGGTCGTCGACGCGGCGGGAGACGAGGCGCAGCGCGCGCTCACGCACCAGCCCCGCGTCGGCGCCATGCAGCAGAAACAGGAAGACCGGCGCGGGCGGCGCGTCGACGAAGCGCTCGGCGTCGGCATTTTTGACCGCGACCATCTTGCTCCCGTCGTTGGCCCCCAAAACCCTCTCCCCGTGAAACGGGGGGGAGGGAGCTGTGCGCGCTCTACTTTCGCTCGGCCAGCGCCGTGGCGATTCTCGTTCTTATCGCTTCGGCGATGGTTCTGGCGTCGCGCTGTTCGGCGTCGCGCGCGGCGCGCACATTGGTGATGCGGCTGCTGAAGCGGTCGTAGCTCGCTATGCTGGTTTGGACGCCCTTGGTCACTTCCTTGCCGTCGGGAATCGTCACGAGTTTATAATCCGCGTCGAGGATCACCGTCGCCTCGGTCGCCCGATAGGTCACCGTGTCGATGATCGGACTGCGCGCCTGTTCCTTCAGCGTCACAGTGAGCAGGTAGCGCGGCGCGACCTGCGATCCCGTGCCGTTGAGGCCGAAAATGAGCTCGTTGCGCACATAATGGCCCGCGCGTTCGGCGATCGGCGCGACCTCGATGGCCTGCAACTCCTCGGCCAGCGACGCATTGCTGCTCAGGGGCCCATAGAGCGGCTCGATGCAGCTGGAGAGCATGGCGGCGGCGAGCGCCAAAGCCGCGAAGCGAAGCCTGCTGTTAAACGACGACATTGACGATCCTGTTGGGAACGAGAATGAATTTCTTCACCGGCCTGCCCTCCAGCGCGCGCAGCACGCCTTCCTGCGCCAGCGATTCGATGCGAACCGTGGCCTCGTCGGCGTCCCTGGCGACGAGAATCTCCGCCCGCTTCTTGCCGTTGACCTGCACCGGCAAGCTTATCAGCTCTTGCGCGACGAGGGTAGGATCGGCGAGCGGCCAGGACGCATTTGCGACAAGACCCTCATGGCCGAGATCGGCCCAGCATTCCTCGGCCACATGCGGCGTCATCGGCGCGACCAGCACAATCAGCGTCTGGGCCGCCTCGCGGAAGGCGAAGGCGAGATCGGCGGCGACGCCCTCCTCGGTCACCGCGTCCAGCGCCGCCGTCAGCTCGTTGGCGTATTCGCGGATGCGCGCAATGGCGCTGTTAAAGCGCAATCTCTCGATGTTCTCCGTGACCTGCGCGATGGCGCGATGCGTCGCCTGGCGCAGCTTCAACGCCTCGCCGACGAACTCCGCCGGCGCCGGCGCATCCGGCGGCGCGGCGACGCGGCCCAATTCGCCGGTGGTGCGCCACAGCCGCTGCACGAAGCGCCAGGCGCCCTGCGCGCCCTCGTCGGACCAAATCACGTCGCGGTCGGGCGGCGAATCCGACAACACGAACAGCCGCGCCGTGTCGGCGCCGTAGCTCGCGATGATGTCGTCGGGGTCGACGGTGTTTTTCTTCGACTTCGACATTTTTTCGATCGGACCGATGGCGACTTCCAGATTGTCCTCGATCGAAAAGGCGCGCCGGCCGTTGTCGCCGGCCTCGATGCGCACCTCGGCGGGCGAGAGCCAGCCGTCGGGGCCCTTATAGGTCTCGTGCACCACCATTCCCTGCGTGAACAGGCCCGAAAAGGGCTCGGCCAGCGCGCCTTGGCCGGAGTCGCGCATCGCCCGCGCGAAGAAGCGCGAGTAGAGCAAATGCAGAATCGCATGCTCTATGCCGCCGATATATTGATCGACCGGCAGCCAGCGGGCGAGCGCCTCCTTCGACGCCGGCGCGGCGTCGTTGTGCGGGTCCGTGAAGCGTGCGTAATACCAGGAGGAATCGACGAAAGTGTCCATCGTGTCGGTTTCGCGCCGCGCCGGCTTCCCGCAAGCCGGGCAAGCGACGTGCTTCCAGGTCGGGTGGCGGTCGAGCGGATTGCCGGGGTGATCGAATGTCACGTCTTCCGGCAGCGTCACCGGCAAATCCGTCGCCGGCACGGGAACGACGCCGCAGTCCTCGCAGTGGATGACCGGGATCGGGCAGCCCCAATAGCGCTGGCGCGAGACGCCCCAGTCGCGCAGCTTGTAATTGACCTTGCGCCGGCCCTGGGGGGCGCCGAACAGCTCCGCCTGCTCCAGCCGGCTCGCCGCCGCCTCCTTGGCCTCCGCCACGGTGAGCCCGTCGAGAAAGCGCGAGTTGATCAGCCGGCCCTCGCCGTCATGGGCGGCGTCTGTGATGTTGAGCGTCGTGGGATCGACGCCTTCCGGGCAGACGACAGGCGTCGCGCCGAGGCTGTAGCGGTTGGCGAAATCGAGGTCGCGCTGATCATGCGCCGGGCAGCCGAAAATCGCCCCGGTCCCGTAATCCATCAGCACGAAATTGGCGACATAGACCGGCAGCAGCCAGTTTGGATCGAAGGGGTGCACTGCCTTGAGACCGGTGTCGAAGCCCTTTTTCTCCGCCGTCTCGATCGCCGCGACCGAAGTGCCGATGCGATGGCATTCGTCGATAAAGGCCTGCAGCGCAGCATTGTCCTTGGCCACGCTTTGCGCGAGCGGATGATCCGCCGCGACGGCGACGAATTTCGCGCCGAACAGCGTGTCGGCGCGCGTCGTGAACACTTCGATTTCCCGCGCCTCGCCCAAGGGCGCCGCCAGCGCGAAGCGCAGCAGCAGACCTTCCGAGCGGCCGATCCAATTGCGCTGCATCAGCCGCACCTTGTCCGGCCAGCGGTCGAGGTCGTCGAGCCCGGAGAGCAGCTCCTCGGCGTAATCGGTGATCTTGAAAAACCATTGCGTCAGCTCGCGCTGCTCGACGAGGGCGCCGGAGCGCCAGCCGCGCCCGTCGATGACCTGCTCGTTGGCGAGCACGGTGTGGTCTTCGGGGTCCCAATTCACCTTGGACTGCTTGCGCACGACAATCCCGGCCTTGAGGAAATCCAGGAAGAGCTGCTGCTGGCGGCCGTAATAGGCGGGATCGCAGGTGGCGATCTCGCGCGACCAATCCAGCGAGAGGCCGAGCGATTTTAATTGCGCGCGCATCGCCTCGATATTGGCGTAGGTCCATTCCGCCGGATGCCGATTGCCCTTCATGGCGGCGTTTTCGGCGGGCAGGCCAAAGGCGTCCCAGCCCATCGGATGCAGCACGTCCGCGCCCTTCGCCCGCATAAACCTCGCGATCACGTCGCCCATCGAATAATTGCGCACATGGCCCATGTGGATGCGCCCGGAGGGGTAAGGGAACATCTCCAGCACGTAATATTTGGGCTTCTGCGGCTCGGCGCCGGCCTTAAAGACCTCCGAGTCCTCCCAGATTTTTCGCCACTTGGGCTCGGTCACCGCGAAATTATAGCGTTCGGCTCTCATGATCTTGGCTGACGTCCGGCGTGAAAGGTTTTGCTTGTAATGCCGGGCGAGGCCGAGCTTGTCAAAGGCCGGGACGAACGAGCCGGCGCCTCGAAGGATCGGATCCCCTGAAAGCGGCGTCTTCTTTTCTTGCCTGTGCTTGGCGACGCGCCCTTTGTTCGCTCCTTAAAGCATGAGGGAGGGGAATTATTCTCCTTTGCACGATTGCTCTGGCCGATTGGCCCCTTGACAAAGCCGAGCCCTTCAGCAAATCTCATCATTGCTGCAAAGCTGTAAGAAAGACGCCGTAAATGGCGCACTCAAAAGAGGGAGTTAAAAAATGGGTTTTCTCGTCCCCGCCTGCATGCTGGCCATGATCCTCATCTGCGCTGTGACCTTGACGCGCCTCTGATCACGAAAAGCCTCTGACAAAACAAGAATAAGCGAGTGATTGGCCCCGCCCGAGCGGTCCGGTTTGAGCGCTAATGCGAAGTCGGTTCTGGCGCTGTCTGGGCGCGGGGGCTGGCGCGAATATGGTTGATCGGCCTCGTAGCCTCTGAATTCCCGGGTGCGTAACGGCTCCGGAAAAGTCTTCGAGGCGTGCTGCGAGGCCGATCAAACATTATGCAGATTGACCTATTTTTTTTATTTGAAGGATGTTTTTGGAGCGCGAGCGTTGCGGCGTTAAGGGCTCGCGCGAGCGTTTTAAGACGCTGCTCGGCAAAGAGCCATTGTCTGCGAAGAAAGCCAAAATCGGCCCGGAACGAGTCCGCGCGCGGCGCAAGGGAGCGTTCTAACTATGAGCAAGAAGCTGCCCCTTCTCGCCGCGACCGCCGCGCTGTGCGCGTCTGTCGGCGTGTGGATGCCCGCCTCCGTCCAAGCGGACGACAAGCGGCCCAACATCATCTTCATCATGGCCGATGATCTGGGCAACGCCGACCTCGGCTATCGAGGCGGCCAAATTCAATCGCCGAACATCGACAAGCTCGCCCGGGAGGGCGTGCGGCTTGAGTCGTTTTATGGTCAGCAAGTGTGCACGCCGTCTCGCGCGGCGCTCATGACCGGCCGCTATCCCATGCGCTATGGTCTTCAGACGCTGGTGATCTTTCCAAGTCACACCTACGGTCTGCCGACCGACGAGCGCACGCTTCCGCAAGCTCTGAAGGAGGCTGGTTACAAGACCTTGATGACCGGCAAATGGCATCTCGGCCACGCGGACAGGAAGTTTTGGCCACAGAATCGCGGCTTCGATTACTTCTATGGCAATGTCATGGGCGAAGTGGACTATTTCACTCGCGAGCGCGGCGGCGTAATCGACTGGCAGCGCAACGGCGTGTTCCTGAACGAGAAGGGCTACTACACCACTCTCATTGGAGACGAGGCGATCAAGCTCATCGACCAGCAGGACGGCAAGAAGCCGTTCTTCCTCTACTTCGCGTCGCTTGCGCCGCATGCGCCCTATCAGGCGCCGGAAGAATACAAGGACCATTATAGATCGGTCGCGGACCAGTCGCGGCGGACCTACTCGGCGATGATCACCGCCCTCGACGATCAGATTGGCCGCATTGTCGCCGAGCTCGACAAGAAGGGTCTGCGCGACAACACGATCATCCTCTTTGCAAGCGACAATGGCGGCGCGACCAGCGGGCTCTTCGCCCAGGGCGCCAAGGGCGACGAAGAGCGAAAGAGCGAGGAGGGCGGCGTCGCGCAGGACGCGAAGACCCCCGCCTCGAACGCCCCTTTCAGGGGCGGAAAAGGCGGCATTTACGAGGGCGGCGTGCGCGTGCCGGCCTTCGTGAACTGGCCAGCCAAGCTCCAACCGCGCGTCGTCAATGCGCCGCTGCACATGGTCGACGTCATGCCGACGCTGCTTGCGCTGACCGGCGCGAAGGGCAGCCCCGACCATCCCTTCGACGGAAAGGACATGTGGAAGACGATCGCCGAAGGAGCGATCAGCCCCACCGACGACGTGCTGATAGATGTAGAGGCCTTCCGGGGCGCCGTCCGCAAAGGCGATTGGAAGCTGGTGAAGATAGCTTTGCTACCTGGCAAGACGGAGTTGTTCAACCTCGCCCGCGACCCCGGCGAAACGACAAACGTCGCCGAACAGAACTCCGATGTCGCGCGCGATCTTGAAGCCCGTCTTATGGCCTATGCGAAGCAGCAGAAGCCAAGCGAGTGGATCAAGGCCCAACCGGCCTTCGTGGGCGAACAGGGCAAGACGGTTTTCGATCCCGATTTCGACATCGACGACAGCGGACTGCCGCATGAAAAGCCGCTGCTTCCGAGGCGGTAAACAAGTCTTTCGCCCGACTCGGGGTCGGCTTGGATTTCAGAAACAGAAAATGAGCAGCGTCCCCGCCCCTACGCAAACTCCATGATCACCGCGTCGACGGCGAGACTGTCCCCCGCCTTGGCCAGAATCTTCTTCACGGTCGCGTCGCGCTCGGCGCGCAGGACGTTCTCCATCTTCATCGCCTCGACCATGCAGAGCGCCTCGCCGGCCTTGACCTCCTGGCCCTCGACCACGTCGATGGTCTTGACGAGGCCGGGCATCGGACACAGCAGGTGCTTGGAGACGCCGGCGTCTTTCTTCTTGGGCATCAGCTGGGCGAGTTCGGCCTCGCGCATCGTGTAGACGCGCGCCGCGACGCTGACGCCCTGGTGCGACAGTTCGTAGCCGTTGAGGATCGCCCTGGTCTGCACATAGACCGGCCGGCCGTCGATCTCGCCCTGGAACAGAACGTCGCCCGGACGCCAGTTCGAGGTGATGCGATGCGCGCGGCCGTCGTCGCCTTCGAAACGCACCAGCAGCGCCTCGCCCTGCGTCTCCAGCGCCACGCAAAACGGCTTGTCGCCGAGTAGGCACACGCGGTCGCGCGCAAACTGCACCGGCGCGCCATTGCGCAGCTGGCCGGAGATGCGGCGTTTGCGTTCATTGCCGATGTGGTCGATCAGCGTGGCGACCACGGCCAGCACATGCGTCTCGTCGCCAGAGGGCTCCGGCTGCACGAAGCCGCCCGGATATTCCTCGGCGATGAAGCCCGTCGACAGCGCCCCCGCGCGCCAGCGCGGATGCATCATCAGCGACGACAGGAACGGAATATTGTGGCGGATGCCGTCGATCACGAAACGGTCGAGCGCGTCGGCCTGCGCCTGGATCGCGGTGAGCCGGTCCGGCGCATGGGTCACGAGCTTGGCGATCATCGGATCGTAATGGATCGAGATTTCGCGCCCTTCCGTGACGCCGGTGTCGTTGCGCACGGTGATCCCGTCGACGCATTTTTCCTGCGGCGGGCGGTATTTCACCAGACGCCCGATGGAGGGGAGGAAGTTGCGGGTCGGGTCTTCGGCGTAAATGCGGCTCTCGACGGCCCAGCCGTCGATCTTCACGTCCTCCTGCTTGATTTGCAGCGGCTCGCCGGCGGCGACGCGGATCATTTGCTCGACGAGATCGATGCCGGTGATCAGCTCGGTCACGGGATGCTCGACCTGCAGGCGCGTGTTCATTTCGAGGAAGTAGAAGCTCTTGTCCTGGCCGGCGACGAACTCCACCGTGCCGGCGGAATTATAGTCGACCGCCCTGGCGAGAGCGACCGCCTGCGCGCCCATCGCGGCGCGGGTCTCGGGATCGAGCAAGGGCGACGGCGCCTCCTCGATGACCTTCTGGTTGCGGCGCTGGATCGAACATTCGCGCTCGCCGAGATGAATCACATTGCCGTAGCTGTCGCCAAGCACCTGGATTTCGATATGGCGCGGATTGACGATGAATTTCTCGATGAACACGCGGTCGTCGCCAAACGACGACGCCGCCTCGGATCTGGCGCGCGTGAAACCCTCGACCACTTCGTCGGCCTTGTAGGCGACGCGCATGCCCTTGCCGCCGCCGCCGGCGGAGGCCTTCAGCATCACGGGATAGCCGATTTCATTGGCGATTTTGACGGCTTCCTCGCCGTCCTTGATCACGCCGAGATAGCCCGGCACGACGCTGACATTGGCCTTCGACGCAAATTTCTTTGATTCGATCTTGTCGCCCATCGCCTCGATGGCGCGCGGGTTGGGGCCGATGAACACGATATTGGCGTCGGCCAGCGCCGTCGCGAAAGCCGCCCGCTCCGACAAAAAGCCGTAGCCCGGATGCACCGCCTCGGCGCCGGTCTTCCTGCAGGCGTCGATGATCTTGTCCATCATGAGATAGGACTGCGCGGCGGCCGGCGGGCCGATATGCACGGCCTCGTCGGCCATTTCGACATGCAGCGCGTCGGCGTCGGCGTCGGAGTAAACGGCGACGGTGAGAATGCCCAGCCGCCGGGCGGTCTTGATGATGCGGCAGGCGATCTCGCCGCGATTGGCGATCAGAATTTTACCGAACATGCGCCCCAACCTTTAAGCCTTCGACGCGCCCGCCTCCCCTCCCCCGGGAAACTGGCGGGCGCCGGTTTGTTGTTATTCTTAGACCTTGGCTTCCAATTCGTCGTCCGGCCGCTTCGCCTGCACAGTGTCGATGATGCCGAACTCCTTGGCCTCTTGCGCCGTCATGAAGTGATCGCGATCGAGCGTGCGCTCGATCGTGTCGTAATCCTTGCCGGTGTGGAACTCATAGATTTCGTTGAGGCGGCGCTTGATCTTCAAGATGTCTTCGGCGTGGCGCTGGATGTCCGAGGCCTGGCCCTGGAACCCGCCCGACGGCTGATGCAGCATGACGCGGGCGTTGGGCAAAGCGAAGCGCAGCCCGGACTCGCCGGCGCACAGCAGAAGCGAGCCCATCGACGCGGCCTGGCCGACGCACAGCGTCGACACCTTGGGCTTGATGAACTGCATCGTGTCGTAGATGGCGAGGCCGGAGGTCACCACGCCGCCCGGCGAGTTGATGTAGAGGTAGATTTCCTTCTTCGGATTCTCGGCTTCGAGAAACAGCAATTGCGCCATGATCACCGAGGCCATGTGGTCTTCGACCGGGCCGGTTAGGAACACGATGCGCTCGCGCAGCAGCCGCGAATAAATGTCGAAACCGCGTTCGCCGCGCGACGTGTTCTCGATCACTTGCGGGATGAGATATTGGTTATAGACCTCGATCGGATCGCGCATCTTCGTAAAGACCTCTCTCGTCGCCGGCTTGTTGGCCGTCAGCCTCTAGTCATATTTCGCCCGCGCGGCAAGGCGCAAAACCGGCGCCACCGGGCAGTCGATTGAAGAACCCGGCGACGGACCGGCCTGGCCCCGCCCTCCCCATAGCCCGCCGGACGACGGGCGTCCTGATGACGCCCTTTGGGAGGGGAGAGTGAAAGCGCTCCGTTCGCCGTCACGCGGACGGCTTCTCCTCGTCGTCGGCGAAGAGTTCTTCGCGCGTCACGGTCTTTTCGGCGATTTTGACGATCCCGGCGAGATGGGCGACCACCCGCTCCTCGTAGATCGGCGCGCGCAGCGAGGCGAGCGCCTGCTCGTTCTTGCGATAGAAGTCCCAGACTTCTTTCTCCTGGCCGGGGAATTGCCGCGCGCGCTCCACCACCGCGTCGGTCAGATCCTGCTCCTCGACCGTGACGCCGGCGCTCTGGCCGATTTCGGCCAACACCAGCCCCAGGCGCACGCGGCGCTCGGCGATGGCGCGATATTCGGCGCGCAATTCGTCTTCGCTCTTGCCCGCGTCGGACGCCGCCTGGCCGGCGCGCTGGCGCTCGGTCTCCAATTCGCGCCAAATGCCTTCGAACTCGCGTTCGACCAGGCTCAACGGCAGATCGAACTTATATTTGGCGTCGAGCGCATCGAGCAGCGACCGCTTGAACTTTTCGCGCGAGGCCTTGGCGAAGTCAGCCTCCAGATTGGAGCGCACCGCGGCCTTGAGCGCGTCCACCGATTCGAAGCCGAATTTCTTGCCCAATTCGTCGTCGATCTCGATGGTTTTGGGAGCGGAGACGGATTTGACCGTCACGTCGAATTCGGCGTCCTTGCCGGCGAGATTCTTGGCCGTATATTCGTCGGGGAAGCGCACCTTGACGAGGCGCTGCTCGCCGGCCGCCGCGCCCTCCAGCTGATCCTCAAAGCCAGGGATGAAAGAGCCGGAGCCGATCACCAGATCGACGTCGCCGCCGGTTCCGCCCTCAAAGGCTACGCCGTCGAGCTTGCCGGTGAAGTCGATGGTGAGCTTGTCGCCTTTCTCGGCCTTGGCGCCTTCGGTCCTGGGCTCATATTCGCGCAAACGCTCGGCCAGACCCTGGACGCCCTTATCGACATCCTCGTCGGTGACCGTGGCGACCGGGCGCTCGAGCGAAATATCGTCGAGCGAGCCGATTTCGACGGTCGGCAGCGTCTCGAAGGTCACGACGAAGGAGAAATCGCCGGCTGCTTCAAGCGCCTTCTCGACCTCTTCCTTGCCGCCGAGGAAATCGAGTTTCGGCTCGGCGGCGACGCGCAGCTTGTTGTCGTCGACGATCTTGCGGTTGGCCTCGTTGACGGCCTCCTGCAACACCTCGCTCATCAGGTTCTTGCCATAGAGCTTTTTGAGGTGGGAGATTGGCGCCTTGCCAGGACGGAACCCTTTGATCTGGGCTTTAGCGCGCATCTCGGCGAGCTGGGCGTCGAGCTTGGCGGCGAGATCGCTCGCCGGCAGCACGACCTTGAATTCCTGTTTCAAGCCCTCGGACAGGGTTTGCGTCACTTGCATGTCATTCGCCTTTTGCAACATCACTTTGTCGTTGGCGCATCCGCCGTTAAACAGGCTTCCGCCGCCGGAGCCTTCCGTCTTAATTCCCGCCGCCTCAAGCGCTCGAAGCCTCGTTAATGGCGGATGCGCCTTGGTGCGGGCGGAGGGACTCGAACCCCCACGACTTGCGCCACCGGAACCTAAATCCGGCGCGTCTACCAGTTCCGCCACGCCCGCATTAGGCGTCGTTCGGACGCCCAATAGCTCACACAAAGAAACCCAATAGCAGAAAAGGGCGCCCCTAGGGACACCCTCCGGCCGGCGCGTCGCGCCGCTCTATAGCATGGGAGAACGGCGATGCAGCAGAAATTTTGCGGGCGCGATTGCGGGCAATCGCCTCGGGCCCGCCGCCCGGCCTAAGCCGCGGCTCTGAGCGCGCGGCCCGCGCTGGCGGCAGGCGTCCCCACGCCCGCCGCGCCGACCCGCCCCTGCGCGCCGCGAAGCGCGCCCGGCGCCAGCTCCTTGCCCAGGAAGCGCGCCTCGTCCACCCAGCCCGGCATTACGAGACCTTCGGTCAGCCCCCGGTCGAAGCCGAAGCGCTCATAATACGGCGCGTCGCCGACCAGCAGCACGGCGCGGTGATTGCGCGCCCGGGCGCGGTCCAGCCCGGTCTCGATCATCGCGGCGCCAAGGCCGAGCGAACGATAGTCGCTGGCCACGGCGAGCGGCCCGAGCAGCAGCGCCGCGCGCCCCGGACCGGCGTGGATCGGCCATAGCCGCATGGTCGCGACAAGCCGCGCTCCGTCGCGCGCCGCGAGCGCGAGGCCCCGCGCCGGCAGACGCCCAGCCCTCAGTTTTTCGCAAGTCTTGAGAAAACGCGCCGGTCCGAAACAGGCGTCGAGCAGCTTTTCGCGCGCAAAGACATCCTCCGGCGATTCGTCGCCGATGACGAAGCCGGCGGGCGTGAAGACGGCGCCGGGAGCGGCGTGAAGGGCAAGATCAAAGGTCATCACTGCCTCCTTCGGAAGACAAGCGACCCTCGCGCCTCGCGCTGGAAAAAGCAGCGCCGGCCGTACGGGACAAGGGGAACGAAACGCTTCGAGACTCTTCACTCTCCCGCCTCCGGGAAACGAGCGCGCTCAGATCACGAAGGACTCCAGCGGCGCGAAGCCGTTGAAACAGACCGAGGAATAGGTCGTCGTATAGGCGCCCGTCCCCTCGATCAGCACCTTGGCGCCGATCTCCAGACTGATCGGAAGCTCGTAAGGCTCCTTCTCGTAAAGCACGTCGATGGAATCGCAGCTCGGCCCGGCGATCACGCAAGGGCCGGCGGCGGCGCCGTCGAACGGGGTCCGGATCGGATAGCGGATCATCTCGTCGGTGGTTTCGGCGAGCCCGTTGAACTTGCCGATGTCGAGATAGACCCAGCGCAGCCTGTCCTCTTGCGATTTCTTCGAGATCAGCACCACTTCAGCCTCGATCACCCCGGCGTTGCCGACCATGCCGCGCCCCGGCTCGATGATCGTCTCGGGAATACGATTGCCGAAATGCTTCGACAGCGCGCGAAAAATCGCATTGCCGTAGGTCTTCACCGCCGGCACATTATTGAGATATTTGGTCGGGAAACCTCCGCCGAGATTGACCATCTGCAGCTGAATCCCGCGCTCGCCGAGATCGCGGAAGATCTCCGCCGCCGAGGCGAGCGCGCCGTCCCACATGCGGGGGTTGCGCTGCTGCGAGCCGACGTGAAACGACACGCCATAGGCGACGAGGCCGAGAACATGGGCATGTTCCAGCACCTGCGGCGCCATCGAAGGCGCACAGCCGAATTTGCGCGACAGCGGCCATTCGGCCCCGCTGGCGTCGCACAAAATGCGGCAGAACACCCTGGAGCCCGGCGCGGCCCGCGCGATCTTCTCGACCTCGGCCTCGCAATCGACCGCGAACAGCCGCACGCCCAGCGCATAGGCGCGGGCGATGTCGCGCTCCTTCTTGATGGTGTTGCCGAAGCTGATGCGGTCGGGGCTCGCGCCAGCGGCCAGCGACATCTCGATCTCGGCGACCGACGCCGTGTCGAAGCAGGAGCCGAGCATCGCCAGCAGCGAGAGCACCTCTGGCGCGGGATTGGCCTTCACCGCATAAAACACGCGCGTGTCGGGCAGCGCCTTGGCGAAGGAGAGATAGTTGTCGCGTACGACGTCGAGATCGACGACTAGGCAAGGGCCGTTGTCGCGTCCTTCGAGACGGCGCGCGCGCAGAAATTCGTGGATACGATCGGTCATCGCGGCATCCCCCAGCGAAGGGCGCGGGCAAGGCCGCGCCAAGACAGGCTTCGGCGGACAGCAGACGTCCTTCGCTCGCGCGCGATGGAGACGCGACGAACGTCGTTAAGTCCGCGATCCTCAAGATCGACGCCGCGCGTCAATCCGCGCGACAACGATCCGGTGATGCGCCGTCGGCAATCCACTGAGAACAGGCATGCGCATGACGCGCATGACGGTCATCTGGATAGCCATCGTTTGGAAGGGGGTTTGGTCCCGTCCGCACGCCCGGCAAGAAAGACAAGCCTCTTCGGTAAGCCGGCCTTTGGAGGGCCGACAGAGACGAAAAAGCCCGGTCCGTCGTTGCTTTAAGTCGCGATCCTCCGCAGAGACGGAGTTCGCCGGTTCGCCTCCGGCTGCCGGTTTTTCCAACGGGTGGTTAACCGGCCTCTTGTCCGGATCCCCACCGACCGACACACGACCACAGGCACGTGCGATTTGGGCAATTCTTAGATACGCGCATTTCACTCGATGACAAGCGTTTTTTAGGCAAAAGCGTAATTTTTATGCAGAGCGGCGGGCGCTCCCTTCTGCGGCAAGCGGGAGCAAGCGCTCGCCCCCCGCCCCCGCCGCCTGTCATCATCGCCTTGCCAGCCCGTGCGAAGCCGGCTAGGCATCGGCGCCCCGGCGCTGTGCAATTTTGTCGCAATGCCGTGTTTTACCATAGACTCCGCGCCGCCTCTCAGGCCGCGAGGGTTCGCTTAGGAAGGCCAAATGAGCGCATTAACCCGCCGGCAGATGCTCGGCGCCATTGTCGCGGCGGGCGCGCCGCAGGCCGGCTTGGCCTTCACGCCTGGCGTCGCCCTGACGCAAAGCGCGCCGCGCCCCGACGGTCCGGTCGCCAAGCCGCCGCACTTTAGCTTCCAGGAGGTCATCGACCGCGCCCGCGACCTCGCCGGCGCGCCGTTCGAAGACCCGGCGCCGCGCCTGCCCGAGGCTTTCGACAAGCTCGACTACGACGCCTGGCGCGACATCCGCTTCCGGAAGGATCACGCCCTGCTCGGCGACAGCGGCGGCCCGTTCCGGCTGGAGACCTTTCATCTGGGCTTCCTCTATCGCCGCGCAGTCACCGTGAATTTGATTCGCGACGGGCTGGCCTCGCCGATTCCCTATACGCCGGCGCTGTTCGACTATGGCCGGGTCAAGCCGCCGAAAGATCCGCCGGTCAATATGGGCTTCGCCGGCTTTCGTCTGCATTATCCGCTCAACGATCCGGATGTGTACGACGAGGTGATCTCCTTCCTGGGCGCGAGCTATTTTCGTTTTTTGGGGCGCGACCAGCAATACGGGCTGTCGGCGCGGGCGCTGTGCGTCGAGGCGGGCACGAATCAGGAGAGCTTTCCGTTCTTTCGCGAATTCTGGGTGGAGACGCCGCCGGCGCGCGCCGGTCGCGCGACGATCTATGCGCTGCTCGACGGCGAAGCCGCCACCGGCGCCTACCGTTTCGACCTCGCGCCGGGACATGAGAGCGTGCTCGACGTCCAGGCGACGCTGTTCCCGCGGCGGGAGAATGTTAAATTCGGTCTCGCGCCGCTCACCTCGATGTTCCTGACCGGAGAGAACGATCATCGCATCAGGGACGGCTTTCGCGCGGAGCTGCACGATTCGGACGGGCTGCTGATGCAGTCCGGCGCCGGCGAGTGGCTGTGGCGCCCGCTCGCCAACCCGCTCAGCGCGCAGACGACCTCGTTCATCGACAAGGACAATAAGGGCTTCGGCCTGATGCAGCGGGACCGCGCCTTCGAATCCTATCAGGATCTCGATCTCGCCTATGAAGTGCGGCCGAGCTATTTCGTGGAGCCGCAGGGCCCCTGGGGCGACGGCCGGGTCGAACTGATCGAGCTTTCCACCGAGGACGAGACCAACGACAACATCGTCGCGAGCTGGACGCCGGCTGAGCCGCCGGAGCCGCAAAAGGCCTTCGCCTACGCTTATCGCATAACCGCCTGTCTCGATCTGCCGCGGTTTTCCCCCAATGGGCGCGCAATAAACACTTTTCGCGCGCCGCCGCGCGCGCTGGGCTCTTCGGAGACGGTCGCGGTCAATGCGCGCCGCTTCCTCGTGGATTTCGCCGGCGGCGACATGGCCTATTACGTTCCCGATCCGAGCCAGGTCGAGGTCGTCGCCACAGCAACCAACGGCCAGATTCTGCGCACCAGCCTCGTCGCCAACTCCCATATCGACGGATTGCGTGCGATGTTCGACGTATCGGTCAAAGCGGGCCAAACCGCCGACCTGCGCCTGTTCCTGCGCGCCGGCGCGCGGACGCTCACGGAGACATGGACCTATCCGTGGACCTCGCCCTGAGGGGAGGGTGGGTGAATCCTTCTCCCGTTTACGGGAGAAGGTGTCCCGGCGCAGCCGGGTCGGATGAGGGACGTTGCAACTGGGCTGAATCCCTCCCAGCAACCCTCATCCGACCCTTGCTAACGCAAGGGCCACCTTCTCCCACAAGTGGGAGAAGGAAGAGACGCCGATTGCTTCGAACACAATCGAAGAATAGCTCGCGGGCGCCCGCCGCCAACACTTTACCCTTATTGCAATTCTCGTCGTAATCTTGACTACGCCGCCGGTGATTCGGCTCGGGGGTGGCGGGTTTTTCGCAGCGGATTTGGCGCCATGACGCTTACGACTCTTCCGACGGGCATCGTTCCGGAGGATTACGAGCGCATCCAGGCCGCCGTCATGGAGACGGCGCGCGGGCGCTGGTTTTTGCTGGAGTTCGCGCGCCGCCAGCGCTCCGCGGAAGCGGCCCGGCTGCTGGAGGCGATCGCTCGGCTCGAAAGCCGCGTCGCGAGCCTCACGCAGGCGCCGCAGCCGTCGAAGCCTGCTCAGGCTGAAAAGCCTAGCCTGACCGAAAAGCCCCGCAAGACGCCTCCGCCCGTCAGCGAGCCGCGGCCGCCCGCCGATCCGCGCCTCTCCGCTCTGTCACGGCTGGATCATCTTCCGCTCGAAGACAAACTTTCGTTGTTCTCCTGACAGCGGTTCCTCCCCAAGCAACGGGACGCCGCGCGCCTGATTGACGCTGTCCAGAAACTGCCGCGCGCTGTTTTCCCAGGTGAAGGTCAGCGCATGGGCGCGGGCGATCTCCCCGTCGATCGTCAGCGCTTCAAGCGCCGCCGCGCGCAAATCCTCGTCCAGCACGCCGGCGCCGCTGGTCCCCACGACATCGAGCGGTCCCGGCGTCGGAAAGGCCGCGACTGGCGCGCCGCAGGCCATCGCCTCGAGCAGCACCATGCCGAAAGTGTCGGTGCGGCTGGGAAACACGAACACGTCGCAACTGGCGTAAAGCGTCGCAAGCTCTTGCGCCGTCTTGACGCCGAGAAAGCGCGCGTTCGGATAATGCGCTTCGAGCCGGCGCCGCGCCGGGCCGTCGCCGGCGACGAGCTTGGTTCCCGGCAGATCGAGCGAGAGAAAGGCGTCGAGGTTTTTCTCGACCGCGAGCCTGCCGGCGTAAAGGAAGATCGGCCGCGGAAAGTCGAGCGAGGTCGCGGCGGCGGGGTTGAACGTCGTGTGATCGACGCCGCGCGACCACCGCAACATCCGCTTGAAGCCGCGCGCGAGAAGTTCGCGCGAGAGACTTTGCGTCGACACCATCGTGCCGCCGCCGGCGTTGTGAAACCAGCGCAGCAGCGCGTAGGTAAAATCCAACGGCACGCCTGCGCGCGCGTAAATATACTCGGGGAAACGCGTGTGGTAGCTCGTTGTGAAGCAGCGGCGGCTCTGCAGGCAGCAGGCGCGCGCCGCCAGGCCCACCGGGCCTTCCGTCGCGATATGAACATGGTCGTAGTTGGCGTCGAGCCTGCGCCTCACCCCGCGCGGCGTCGCGAAAGCGAGATCGATCTCGGGATAGGTCGGCATCGGCATGCAATTGAAGTCGCGCGGCGTCACGAAATCGAATTGCGCGCCTAAAGCGCCGGCGGCCTGCGCCATCGACTCGAGCGAACGCACGACTCCATTCACTTGCGGACGCCAGGCGTCCGTCGCAATCAAAATACGCATCAGGCGGCGGCTCTTTCGTTCAATTGCAGCGGCTCCGTTTGCGTGGAGGCGCGCTCCTGCTCCGTGGTCAGCCAATGCAGGATTTCAAATCTTCCGTCTGCGTGCTCCGCGACCGCCGTGCAGCTTTCCACGAAGTCGCCGGTGTTGACATAGAGCATGCCGTCGATGGTCTTGATCGTCGCATGGTGGATGTGGCCGCACACCACGCCGTCGACGCCGCGCTTGGCCGCTTCGGCCGCAAGCGTCTGTTCGAAATCGCCGATGAAATTCACGGCGTCTTTCACTTTGAGCTTCGCCCAGGCGGAGAACGACCAGTAGCCGAAGCCGCACCAGCGGCGCGCATGGTTGAACTGCGTGTTGATCCACAGCGCCCAGTCGTACGCCCAGTCGCCCAAAAAGGCCAGCCAGCGCGCGTTGCGCACAACGATGTCGAACTGGTCGCCATGGATGATCAGCATTTTGCGGCCGTCGGCGGTCTCGTGCACGGCGCTGTCGGCGACTTCGACGCCGCCGAAAACCAGACCTGCGTAGTCGCGCGCGAACTCGTCGTGATTGCCGGGCACATAGATCACGCGCGCGCCCTTGCGCGCCTTGCGCAGCAGTTTTTGTACGACGTCATTATGCGATTGCGGCCAATACCAGCCGCTCTTCAAGCGCCACCCGTCGACGATATCGCCGACGAGATAAATGGTGTCCGCCTCGTTGCAGCGCAGAAAGTCGAGCAACAGCTCGGCCTGCATGCCGCGCGAGCCGAGATGCAGATCTGAGAGGAAAAGAGTGCGATATTTGGTGGCCGCGGGGTCATCCATTGCGAAATCCGTGTCCGTGCAGGCGCGTTTCGCGCCGGTGATCCTAGCCGCTAGTCTCTAAACATCAGATTCGCATTGCGGGATCATGACAGTCGCAGGACGCCCCTTCCTTCTCCCGTAAACGGGAGATGGGCGCCCCATTCCGTTCGATATTTCGAACGAAATCGGCTATTACTCCGTCCACAGCGGGACTGGAGGGGCGAACGCCATGGGCGTCGAGGGCCGCGACAAGCAGAAGATTCTCGAAGCCGGGGCGCTCGCGCTGTCCGGCCAGCTCGGCGCGACCGTGCAGCGTCTGCGCAAGGCCTATAATCTGTCGCTGTCGGAACTTTCGCAGCATTCGGGCGTCGCCAAGTCGATCATCAGCCAGATCGAGCGCAACGAGACCAACCCGACGCTGGCGACGATCTGGCGGCTGGCGCAGGCGCTCGACGCCTCGATCGAGAATTTGCTGCAAAGCGCGAACGACACGCCCTTTCTCGAAAAGACCGCGCGCGCCGATACGCCTATGATGATCTCCGACGACGGCAAATGCCGGCTCGCCGTCATCGGCTGGATCAAGACCGTGGAATGGCTGCAAGCCTATGAATTTTGCGCCGAGCCGGGCGGCGTGCTGGAGTCTGAGGCGCATCAGCGCGGCTCGGTCGAAAGCCTGTCGCTGCGCGAGGGCGAATTGACGGTCGAGGTCGGCGGCGTCGTCGAGACCGTGAAGGCCGGCGAGACGTTACGCTACCGCTGCGACCGCCCGCATGTGATCCGCAACCTGAGCAAAACGCTGGCGCAGGCGACCATGGTCTGCATCCTGAAGGCCGCGGTGATGGAGTGAGCCCGCTGTCATGACGGTCGTGGCGGCGGGGGCCGAGGATCGACGCGAGGAATTGCGGTTGTCGGCGCTGACGGCGTCGATTTACGCCATCGTCGGCGTGCAGCTGCCGTTCTTCCCGCTTTGGCTGAATTCGCGCGGGCTCGGCGCGGACGAGATCGCCGCGATCCTGGCGGCGCCGCCCTTGATCCGCATCTTGTCGACGCTGATCGCCTCGCGACGCGCCGACCGCAGCGGCCGTCACGGCGATATTCTCGTGGGCTTCGCGCTTGGCGCCGGCCTCGCCTATGGGCTTATGGGCTTTGCGCAGGGATTTGCGGCCATTCTGGCGGCGGTGACGCTGCTGGCGCTCGCCCAGGGGCCGATCAACATATTGGCGGACGGCATTATACTCGCCGCGGCGGAGCGGCGGCGAGCCGAGAATCGTCCGATGCTGCATTATTCCTTCGTGCGCGGCTGGGGTTCGGTGTCGATCCTCGTCTTCCTGTTGGCCAGCGGCCCGATGGCGCGGGCGCTGCCCAACGCGGCGCTGTCGTGGCTGCTCAGCGGCGTCTCCCTCGCCGCCGCCGCTTGCGCTTTCCTGGCCTTGCGCGGAATCGGCGGGGCCGCGTCATGCCCCATAACGCGCGCGCCGGCGGGAAAGATCGCCCGGCCGGCGATGGTCGCTTTGGTCATCGCGGCGGCGGCGTTGATCCAGAGCAGTCACGCCATGGTTTTCGCCTTCGGCTCGCTGCATTGGAAGGCGACCGGCCACGACGAGAATTTCGTCGCGCTGGCCTGGTCGGCGGGGCTCTTCACCGAGGTCGGGTTTTTTCTGCTCGCCGGCCGCTGGTTCGGCGGCGAGCGCCGCGCCGTGACGCATATCGCGCTCGGCGGCGCGGCGGCGGCGCTGCGCTGGCTGCTGATGGCCGGCGATCCCGGGACTGTCGGCATATTCGCCGCGCAGGCGCTGCACGGTCTCTCCTGCGCGGCGGTGCAGCTTGGCCCGGCCTATCTCCTCGCGCGCCTCGCCGGCCCCGGCCGCTACGCGCAGGCGCAGGCCTGGCTCGCCGCCGCCAATGCGGCGTGCTTGAGTCTTGCGACCTTCGCCAGCGGCCCGCTCTACACGAGTTTCGGCGAGCGCGGCTATCTTTGCATGGCGGCGATGGCGGCGCTGGGCCTCGCGCTGTCGCTCGCCCTCGGGCTGGCGCTGCGCCGCTATGGCGATCCGCGCGTAACGGCGTAAGGCGAGCGCGCCGCGCCCTAATGCCGCCCCCGCTTGCCGCCGGACTGACCGCTTCCGCCGCCGCTTGAGCTCAGCGGCGGGTTGATGTCGACAACCTTGTCGATCGTCCAATAGCAATCGAGGTCGCCGGTCCGCCGCACGCACCAGAGATTGCCGTCGCGTTCGTCGACCGAGACCTGCTGTCCCCGGTTGAACAACAGGCATTCATGGGCGTCGATGCGGCCCTTGAAGAACTCCCCGGCCTTTTTGCCGTCCTTGTCGCCGGTAAGGGAAAGGCCCTTCTTCACCACCGCCTTGTCCTGACAGCCGGCGTAAGCGGCCCTGAAGGCGGCGGCGCCGGCCGGAGATTGCGCGAAGATCAGAAGGCCCACCGCCGCCGCGACGCGCAGATAAAAAAACGAAGTCAATTTATCGTCCCTCGCCGCAAGACGGCGCCGCCCTTCGCCGCGCCGCTAGATGCGGTCAGGTTACGCGACATCGCGGGGCCAGCGCAATTCGCTCGCGCGCAACCGCCGCGGCCGAAGGCGCGGCGGCCGCGACGGCTTTATGAAGTAATCGCGGCCTGCTCCGGCTTCTTCGACTTCTTCGATTTCTTTTCCGATTCGTCCTTGGGTTTCAAACTCGTGCGCAAGGACACCAACTTGTTGAGAATATCGAACCAGAAAGCCGCGCCCAGCGTCGTGGCGACGGCGGTGATCAACCATCCTAAAATGCTTTCCAAGGCGAAGAAGAGTTTGTGGAGCGAAGACGCAGCCGAGAACTCCGTCCAAATCTGCTCCGTCCAACCAATGGGATAGCCGAGCTTTTCCATATCAGCCTTTGACGTTTCGACGCTTGTCTTGGTGTTTTTTATCACGTCCAAGGCGGACGCAATGAGTTGGGCCTCCTGCGGCGATTTTGCCACAGGATTCGCCGCCGGGGCCGCCGCTGGCGAAGGCGACGCCGGCTGGGCGGGCGCAGGCGCAGCGGCCTGTTGCGGCTTGGCCGTCTCGACTTTCCCGCCGCCTTTGGGCTTGGCGGCCGGCGTCTCTTCCTTTGGCTTCACATCCGCGACGGGCGGCGCCTGGTCGGACGCGGCGGCCGCCGTCTCCTTCGCCGCAGACGGGGCGCCCTGTTCCGCCTGCGCCAGCTTGATCCCATGCCGCACCGCCCATTCCGCGTCATCTTTGGCGCGGGTCGCGTCCGCGACGACCGCGTCGCGGAACTCGTCGTCGGAATAAAGGCGCTCAATGACGCGCAGCGCGTTCAAATTGAGCAGCGCGGCGAGGGCGAAGCCGATTAAGAGAAGCCAGATTTGCGTCTTTTGCTTGTACCAGCCGGAGACGCGCTCCATGGAATTATCGTACCAGCTCTCCAGCGCCTGCCGCGCCTTGTTAATATCGCCGTCCGAACTTTCGAGCGCCCAGAGAAGCGCGCGTTTGAGACCTTCGCCGAGCACCAACGAGGTCGACCCGGCGACCGTCTTGGGCGCGGGTTGAAGCGCCTTCTCCAAAACCGCTGTGAATTTCGCTTCGTCGAGCCAAGCCCCAAGCCCGGGGCGCGCATCTTCAGCGGGGACGTTGGCGGTCGCGGCGTTGGCGGCGCTGGCGGTCGCGGCGTTGGCGGCTGCTGCTTTAGCGGCGGCGTTGGCGGCCGTGGCGTTGGCGAGGATGAGGTTGGCGGGCGCAACGAGATCGAGTAGCGCCGCAGCAAAATGTTTGGCTGGAATATAGGCGGGAAGATTGCTGGAATTTGGAGAATAGTCGCCGGAAAACAAGGAGTCGATCAGCGGATGATTATAGAACTCGGCAACCACGTTGCCCGCCGCACCGCTCTTTTCGTCCAAAAGCTCGCGCAGGGCCCGTTCCAGTATTTTGGCCCGCTGACGCTGGAATCCCTCGATGACTTCTCGCACCGCGCTGCATATCAGACTTGCGAACACGAAAAAAAAGGCAGTGCCGACCGCCACGTCAAGCACTTTGAAATTGATCATCGAAACCTCCTCTATGACTTTTCAATAAAATTCCCCAAACGCGACGCGCGCACGAAAACCTGGGCCCGATTACAGATCCAAAGTCTTTCGATAGTATCCGCATTCGCGGCGCCGGCAAGTCCTCTTCGCATATGTCTTTTTCGCGAAAATCAGAAAACGCGCCGCTCGAAAGCGCTCTATGCGGCGGGCTCCGCGCATTTTTCGATCGCTTGCGCAAATTGCCGCAGCGCCTCGGCAAGCTCGCCCCTAAGCAGCGGATCGGCGACAATGCCGGCCGCGTCGACGCCGGCCGCCGGCAGGGCCAAGGCGATCGAGGCCGGCTCGATCAGCCGCGCCGCCATGGTGACCAGCGTTTCGCGCAAATGCGCGTCCGCGTGAACCGCTCGCGCCGAGGCGTTCAAAACCGCGACGGGCTTTTGGTAAAACTCCAGACTTCCCACCAGCCAGTCCAGCGCGTTTTTGAGGCCGCCGGCGACGCCATGCGCATATTCCGGCGAAGCGATCAGCAAGCCGTCGGAGAGGCCGACTTCCTCGCGCAAGCGCCGCACCGGATCGGGCGGAGAGTCCGTGTCGAGATCGGGATTGAAAATCGGCAATTCGTCCAGCCCGCGATAGCGGATGACGCGCACGCCCTCCGGCGCCAGCAGGGCCGCCGCCTCCAAAGCCGCCGCATTGATGGACGCGGCGCGCAGACTGCCGCAGATCGCCATGATTCGCATCGCTCTTTCCAATGTTTGCGCCGCGCCTCTCACAGCGCAGCGTGAAACCGCACCGGCGCGCCGCTCGAAGGCGTCACCAGCTCGCCCTGCCACATCACCTTGGCGCCGCGCACAAAAGTTCCGACCGGCCAACCCAGAATTTCGCGCCCGTCATAGGGCGTCCAGCCGCAGCGCGAGGCGATCCATGCGTTGCGGATGGTCTCGCGGCGTTTCATGTCGACCACGGTCAGATCGGCGTCGTAGCCCGCGGCGACACGGCCCTTGGCGGCGATCCCGAACAGCCGCGCCGGCCCGGCGCTGGAAAGATCGACGAAGCGCGCGAGACTCAAGCGGCCGGCGTTCACATGATCGAGCATCAACGGGACGAGCGTCTGCACGCCGGTCATACCCGAGGGGCTTTGCGGATAGGGCATGGCCTTTTCCTCCAACGTATGCGGCGCATGATCGGAGCCGAGCACATCGACGACGCCCTGCCCCACGCCGCGCCAAATGCCGTCGCGATGCGCTTGCCCCCGCACCGGCGGGTTCATCTGCGCCAGCGTTCCAAGGCGCGCCAAATCCGCGTCGGCGAGCGTGAGATGGTGCGGCGTGACTTCCACGCTGGCGATGTCCTTGTGCTGCGCCAGCAGCTCGATCTCCTCTTGCGTCGAAACATGCAGCACGTGGACGATCGCCCGCTGTTCGCGCGCGATGCGCAGCAGCCGCTGCGTCGCGCGCAGCGCGGTGAGCTCGTCGCGCCAGACGGGATGCGACGAAGGATCTCCGGGAACGCGCAGATGTCCGCGCTCCTTCAAGCGCGCTTCGTCCTCGCTGTGGAAGGCGGCGCGCCGGCGCGTCCGCGCCAGAATCGCCGCGACGCCCTCGTCGTCCTCGACGAGCAGCGAGCCGGTCGAGGAGCCCATGAAGACCTTTATCCCGGCGGAGCCTGGCTGGCGCTCGAGTTCGGGAATGTCGCGGGCGTTCTCATGCGTGCCGCCGACCCAGAAGGCGAAGTCGCAATGCATCCGCCCTTTCGCGCGCGCCACCTTATCAGCGATGTCGGCGCTCGTCGTGGTGAGCGGCTTGGTGTTGGGCATTTCGAACACCGCCGTGACGCCGCCCAGCACGGCGGCGCGCGAGCCGGTCTCCAAATCCTCCTTATGCGTCGCTCCGGGCTCGCGAAAATGCACTTGCGTGTCGATGACGCCGGGGAGAATGTGCAGCCCCGCGCAATCGATCCGCTCGCCGGCAACGGCGCGCGACAGATCGCCGATTTCGGCGATCTTGCCGCCCGCCAGCCCGATGTCGCGGCGGCTCTCGCCGTCGTGATTGACCAAAGCGCCGTTTAACAGAACCGTGTCGAAAGTCTTGGCCATCCGTGGCGCCTCGCTTGCAGTGCTCTAAGTCGAATCTATCTTAAGTTCTTGACGTCGAACCAATCGGCCTCCCCTCCTTCTCCCACAAGTGGGAGAAGGGAGCGGGGACTGCCTCCCTCTTACAACAATCCGCGACGCTTTGCCGACGCGGTTGGAGCATAAGACACAATGTCAGCAGCCATCGTCTTGGAGGATCGCGGCGTCGTCGAAATCGCCGGCGCCGATGCGACCAAATTCTTGCATAATCTCGTCACCAACGACATAGCCAAACTCGCCCCGGGCGACGCCCGCTTTTGCGCGCTGCTGACGCCGCAGGGCAAGATATTGGTCGACTTCCTGGTCTTCGCCGAGGGAGAGGGCGAGACGCGCCGCTATTTGCTCGATTGCCCGCGCGAGCTGGAGGAGGATCTCATCCGCCGCCTCGGCATGTACAAGCTTCGCGCGGCGGTAAGTTTCACATCGAAAAGCGAGGAACTCGCCGTCTACGCCGTTCTGGGCGAGGCGCGACCGCAGATTCCCGCGATGGCGCTGGCGCGCGATCCGCGCTCAAACGCGCTCGGCTGGCGGCTTATCGCGCCGCGCGGGGCGATCGAAGCAAGAGCCGCGCGCGAAGCCTATGAGGCGGCGCGGATCGACGCCGGCGTGCCGCAAGGCGGCGTCGATTTCGCCTATAGCGACGCCTTTCCGCACGAGGCCAACATGGACCTTCTGGCCGGCGTGGATTTCACCAAGGGCTGCTACGTCGGCCAGGAAGTTGTCTCGCGCACCAAGCACCGCAATCTCGCGCGAAAGCGCGTGACGCCCTACCACGCCCAAGGCGAGGCCCCGCCGCCGGGCGCGAGAGTGATGGCCGGCGAGATCGAGCTCGGCGTCGCCGGCTCGCGCAGCGGCGATCGGGGCCTCGCGCTGATCCGCCTCGACAAGCTCGCCGACGCGCGCGCTTTGGGCGTGACCGTCCAGGCGGGCGGCGCGACGCTGGAATTCGCAGAACCGCCGGCGAGCTGAAACTCTTAAAACGAATGCGGAAGCGCATTCAGCAAATTCACCAAATTCTCGTAGTTGTCGAGACCGAGAAGGTTCAGGATGGCTGACATTGGAGGCTCTCCTTGCTCATGCCCGCCGTAGGCATGGAGGGCATCTAACGCCAGATAGAGCGCAAAGGCTGTGCGTCATCACACAAAACGATCTCGGCGTCCTAAGCGCCGCGCGTCGCTAGCCAGATGACATGCCGGGCGCCGCCCGCGCCCTTGGCGCGCGCCTTGATCTCTTCCACCGTGAACCCGGCTTTGTGCAGCCGCTGTGCGAAGGCTCGATCCGGGCCGCAGGACCACACGGCCAGCACGCCGCCCGGACGCAGCGCATTGAGCGCGGCGCGCAAGCCCTGCAGGTTGTAAAGCCCGTCATTGGCCGCGCAGGTCAGGCCCTCGGGACCGTTGTCGACATCGAGCAGGATCGCGTCGTAAACCCCGCTCACCGCGCGGATGAGCCGCCCGACGTCCGCCTCCACGATTCTTACACGCGGGTCCGTGAGGCTATGCCCGAACACCTCGCTCATCGGACCGCGCGCCCAGGCGACCACCGCCGGAACGAGTTCGGCGACGTCGACCCGCGCCCTCTCGCCGACCGCGGCAAGCGCGGCGCGCAGCGTGAAGCCCATGCCGAGGCCGCCGATCAGAATGCGCGGCTGCGGGCGGGCGCGAATTCTCTCGCAGGAGAGCTTGGCCAGCGCCTCCTCGGAGCCGCCGAGGCGGCTGTTCATCAATTCATTGTCGCCGAGCATGATCGAGAATTCGCCGCCGCGCCGCTTGAGACGCAGTTCGCCGCCGCCGGGGATTCGCGCCGTGTCGAGCAGGAGCCAGGGAATCATCGGTAACTCTCTAACCGAGCCGCGAGCTTGCCCGCTAGGGATGGATAAAACGTTGCTCGCCAGAGACTCGCGCCCGGCGGCGCAGATAGGTTTGTTGATCTCCGGCGAAAACACGCTAGTTCAACTGGGTTGAGGGGAAGATATTTGAAGGCGACGATATTGAGGACAACGCAACATTATCGCGGCGCGCGCCGGATCGCGGTTGCGGCCTTGCTGGGAGCTGCGCTGGCAGGCTGCCAGAGCGCGCCCCAACCGCCTTTGCAATGCCGGCGCGGCAAAAACGCCGCGCAATCGGCGGTCTACGCCGAATGCCTTCGCTCGAATGAGCGGCCTGCGTCGAGCCACGGCCCGGCAAGTCCTCCAACGGGATTTAGGTAAACTGCGCCGTGCGTGGTGGGGGAAGTAGGACTCGAACCTACGAAGGCATAGCCAGGGGATTTACAGTCCCCCCCCTTTGCCGCTCGGGACATTCCCCCACGGGTCCGAACGCGCCGCGAAGGGGTCCGGACAATGGCCCGGCAAACGCCAGCGCCTCAAGCCCCGCGCTTATGGGAATATCGCGGCCCGCTGTCAACCCCGGCGGAGGGGCGTCGCGCGGCTCTCCCTAGCTTGCCAGGGAGAGCCGCGCTCGATCAGTCAGTCTATTCGCACGGCGTCCGAGCCGCCTTACTTCGTCGCCATTTCGAGATGCGTCAGGGCCTCTTCGGCGTGCTTCGTCGCGACCTGGGTCTGGCCTTTCTCGCCATGCTCTATGGCCGCGCCAAGATGGCCGATGGCCTCCTTGACATGCGGATTAGCCTTGGTCCTCTCCGCCTCTTCGGCCTGATGCAGCGCCGCTTCGGCGTGTTTTACGAGTGCTTGCGGATGTCCAGCCTTGCCTTGCTCGATGGCTTCCCTGGTATGGTGGACGGCCGCGTGCAAATGGCCCCAGAACAGCGCGTGAGGCTTATGCTTGAAGGGCGGCGGGGGTTGATCCGGCACAAAGGCCAGGCTGAGGCTTTCGGCGCCGGCGGTCAGGCCAAGACCTTCTCCGCCCTCAACATTGAATGGCTGAAGCGACACCGTGTTGTTGGAGCCGCCGACAAGAATCGCGCCGCCGCCGCCAACGCCGACCTTCAGCGAAGCCTCCGGCCCGACATAGTCGCCGCTCAGCGCGCCCGGACCAAGCGTGCGGCTCTCCGCCACGACGCCCCATACGAGATCGCCCGGGCCGTTGATGCTGATATTAGCGCCGACCTTGGTCAGTTTGCCGATGTAGTGCTGCGGTCCCGCGGCTGCCAGTTCGTCTTCGTAAACGCAGTCGACCGCCTGATTTTCAATAAGAATCGTTATGCCGTTCCCCGACAGGTGACACTCCAGCACGCCGACCTGATCGCCGGCCATAGCCGCCGCCGGCGCCAAAGCCGCAAGAAACAATCCGCCGCACAATGTGCGCCTAAAATCAGTCATAGCCCCCATGCTCGAAACTCCTCTTTGCTTTTGGACGATTTCCGTAAGCAGCCGGGCTTGCAGACTATCGCGAGCCGGCTCCCCACATCTTGCAGATATTGAACGTTCGCGGCAAAACAACTGCAGCGCGACAATTTAACTCATTGAGGCCCACGCCATCGACGTTCCAGGCGATCGCGCGCCCTTCAGGCTTCATTCACGTGCGGCGGCGCATAGGAGGCAGGCGGCGTCTGTGATAGAGCGTTGCGCCGGCGCTCCGGAGCGCCGGGCTTTAGCGACCCTATCTAGCGGAATTATCCATCATATGAACGATCTGCATCGGGATTTCACGCAAGACGCGGCTCCGGCGCTCGCGGCCAATGGCGGCGGCGTTTACCATTCGTCTGCGCTTAAACCTGCGATTTTGCGCGGCAAGGCCGACCCGCGGCTGCTGCGCGACGAATTGCTTTGTGAAATCTTCGCCGCCGCCGTCGCCGCCTCGCCCTCCGCCATCGCCATGATGACGCTGGAGCGCCGCTACAGCTATCGCGAGGTCGACGCCTTCGCGACGGTGATCGCCAAGGGCCTGGTCGCCCGCGACATCGGCCCCGGCGATGTCGTCGGACTGTGGATTGCCCGCGGGCCGGAGCTGCTGATCGCGCAGATCGCCATCGCCAAGACGGGCGCCGCCTGGCTGCCCTTCGACGCCGACGCGCCGGTCGAGCGCATCGCCGTCTGTCTCTCCGACGCCGACGCCAAGGGACTTTTGACCTCCGCCGCCTTCGCCCACAAGGCCGCTGCCGGCGTGAGCGTCCCCGTGCTGATCGACGCCGAGATCGCGACGATGGGCGAGGGGCGCCTGCCCGATCCGCGCGCGCGCGGCGCGGACCCCGACAGCCCCGCCTATCTCATCTACACCTCGGGTTCGACCGGCACGCCCAAGGGAATTGTCATCACCGGGCGCAACATTTGCCATTATCTGCGCTCCGCCAATGAGATTTACCGCGTCGCATCCTCCGATGTGGTGTTCCAGGGCGCCTCGGTGGCCTTCGATCTCTCGATGGAGGAGATCTGGATTCCCTATCTCGTCGGCGCGACGCTGTTCGTCGCCACGCCGGAGATTTTGGGCGAGACCGAGCAGTTGCCGGATATTATGGAGGAGGCTGGGGTCTCCGTGCTCGACACGGTGCCGACGCTGCTCGCCGTATTGCCGCGCGACGTAAAAACCTTGCGCACGATTATTCTGGGCGGCGAGGCCTGCCCGCCGGCCATCGCCGCGCGCTGGACCCGTGTCGGCCGGACGATCTTCAACAGCTACGGCCCGACCGAGGCGACGGTCGTCGCGACGGTCGCGGAAGTTTGGCCCAAGGAGCCGGTGACGATTGGCAAGCCGATCCCCAATTACAGCTGCTATGTCGTCGACGACGCGCTGAGGCTGGTCGGCCCCGGCGTCGAGGGCGAATTGCTGATCGGCGGCCCTGGCGTCGCCGGCGGCTATCTCAAGCGCGACGCGCTGACGGCGGAAAAATTTATCGTCAACCCTTATTACACGGGCGGCCTCGATCCCATTCTTTACCGCTCCGGCGATGCGGCGCTGCTGGACGACAACGGCAATCTGGCTTTTCACGGCCGCATCGACGACCAGATCAAGATCCGCGGCTTTCGCGTCGAGCTTGGCGAGATCGAGGCGGCGCTCTCGCATCAGGCGGAGGTGCGCCAGGCCGCCGTCGTGCTGCGCAGCGAGAACGGCATTGACGAACTCGTCGCCTTTCTGACCACCGACGGAGGCGAGAAGCCGGAACCCCGCGACCTGCGCGCAAAACTGCGCGAGACGCTGCCGCCCTATATGGTTCCTGCGCGCTACGAGTTCGTCGAGGCGCTGCCCAAGCTCTCCTCCGGCAAGGTCGACCGCAAGGCGCTAAAGCGCGTCGAACTCACCGCCCCCGCCGGGATCGACGAGGAGCAGGAAATCCCCCGCGACGAGACCGAGGCGAAGCTTCTGGAGGCGGCGAAGCGCGTGCTGCCGCCGGGCGCCATTCCCTTCGACGCGGATTTCTTCACCGATCTTGGCGGTCATTCGCTGCTCGCCGCGCGCTTCGTCGGCGCGGTGCGCGAGACGCAGCGCCTCGCCTCCGTCACGCTGCAAGACCTCTACACCCACCGCACGCTGCGGGCGCTCGCCAGGCATCTCGTCGGCAAGGCGGACTACGACGGGCCGCAGCGCGATCTCTCCTTCGTCCCGCCGCCCTTGTTGCGGCGTTTCCTGTGCGGGCTGGCGCAGGCGGCCGCGCTGCCGTTTATCCTCGCCATCGTCACCGCGCAATGGCTCGGCGTGTTCGTCTCCTATCAGCTGATCACCTCGGCTGAAGCCACTTTTCTCGAAGAATCGGCGTCTCTGCTCGGCGTCTATATGTGCGTGAACGTCGCGACGCTCGTCGTGTCGATCCTCGGCAAATGGCTGGTCATCGGCCGCACCAAACCGGGCCGCTATCCGCTGTGGGGCGTTTATTACTACCGCTGGTGGCTGTCGCAGCGGCTGATCGGCCTGACTCACGCCAAATGGTTCCAGGTCTCGCCGCTGATGAATCTCTATCTGAAGGCGCTCGGCGCCAATGTCGGCGAGGACGCGCTGATCAGCGAATTCGACGCCGGCGCCATCGACCTCGTATCCATTGGCGCCGGCGCCTCGCTCGGCGCCAAGCTGAAACTCGCCAATGCGCGCGTCGAAGGAAACGAGCTGATCATCGGGACCATCGACATCGGCGCCGACGCCTATATCGGCTCCTCTTGCGTGATCGAGAACGATGTGGTCCTCGGCGACGGCGCGGCGCTCGAGGATTTGACCTCGGCGCCCAGCGGCGCGCGCATCGGCGCGCATGAAATCTGGAACGGCTCGCCTGCGCGCAAAACCGGCATGGTCAACGAGGCCGAACTCGACCCGCCGGCGACGGTCGGCGCGATCCGCCGTCCGATCATGACCTTCATGTTCACGCTGCTCGCCTTGATGATCCCGCCGCTCGGCCTGCTGCCGATCTTCCCGGCCTTCTATCTGTTCGACAAGCTCGACGCCTGGATGGGCATCGCCGAGTCCAACCACATCTATTATCTCGCGGCGATTCCGCTGTTCGCCTGGCCGACGGCGTTCGTCCTGGTGCTGGTGACGGTGGCCTTCATCGTCGTCGCGCGCTGGATCGTCATGCCGACGCGCGTGCGCGCGGGAACCTATTCCGTCTGGTCATGGTTCTATTTGCGCAAATGGGCGATCTCGCTCGCCACCGAAGTCACGCTGGAGACCTTGTCCTCGCTGTTCGCGACGCTGTACATGCGCAGCTGGTATCGGCTGATGGGCGCGCGCATCGGCAAAGACTCGGAGATTTCGACCAACCTCTCCGGCCGCTACGACATCGTCGAGATCGGCGAGAAATGTTTCATCGCCGACGAAGTGGTGCTCGGCGACGAGGACGTGCGGCGCGGCTGGATGTATCTCAAGGCCGTCAAGACCGGCGACCGCGTGTTCATCGGCAATGACGCGGTGATCCCGCCGGGCTCGGAAATCCCGACCGGCGCGCTAATCGGCATCAAGTCCAAGCCGCCGGCCAACAGCGAACTGTCGGAAGGCGACACCTGGTTCGGCTCGCCGCCGATCAAACTGCCGGTGCGGCAGAAATTCGACGCCGGCGGCGCCGCCTGGACCTACGAGCCGCCAGCCTGGAAAAAATTCATGCGCGCCGCTTACGAGGCGGTGAACGTGTCGCTGCCGACCATGCTGTTCATGACCTTCGGCACCTGGGCGGTCGAGAGTTTTGGCCAATCGCTGATCGACGGCGAATACACGACTGTCGCCGAATTGTTCATCCTCGACTCCGTGCTGATCTCGGTGGGAATGACGCTGGCGGTGGTCGTCGTCAAATGGATAACCATGGGCCGCTATGAACCGCAGGTGAAGCCGATGTGGTCGTTCTGGGCGATGCGCACGGAAGCCTGCGCGGTGCTCTACTGGGGCCTCGCCGGCAAGGTGCTGCTGGAGCATTTGCGCGGCACGCCGTTTCTGCCGTGGATGCTGCGGTTGTTCGGCTCCCATTTCGGCAAGGGCGTGTTCATGGACATGACCGACATCACCGAATTCGACTGCGTGCGCGTCGGCGACTATTGCGCGCTCAACGCCGTCGCGGCGCTGCAGACACATCTCTATGAAGACCGCGTGATGAAGGTCGGCCGCGTGCATCTGGGCCAAGGCGTCAGCGTCGGCGCCGGCTCCACCGTGCTCTACGACACTTTTGTCGGCGACTACGCGCGGCTCGGCCCGCTCACCGTGGTGATGAAGGGCGAGAGCATCCCCGCCAACTCCGAATGGGTCGGCGCGCCCGCCGAGCCGCTGGGAGCGCGCGGCGCGGAAGCGGAAATGGCGCGCAAGGCGGGGTGAGGGTTTTCCTTCTCCGGCCTGCGGGAGAAGATGGCCCTTGCGTAGCAAGGGGCGGATGAGGGACGCTGCGACTACAACTCCCCTCGCGCAGGCGAAATCCCCAGGTCCGACAGCCGCACGGCGAGTTCGCCCGCCAGCATCGGCGTTACAAGCTCGCCCGCCGGCGCCTCAAAAATCTCGGCGTAGCCTTCTGCGCCAAGCCGTCGGTGCAGCCAAACGGTGGCCGCCTTGGCGTCAATCACCCAAACCTCGCGCACGCCGAAAGCGGCGTAAACGCCGATCTTGCGGCCCCGGTCATAGGCGAGGCTGGAATCGGCGACCTCGATGGCGAGCAACACGGCGGGGCCGTCGAGGCTTTTGAGGTCGAGGTCGCGGCGGAAGACGCAGAAATCGGGCTCGACATAAGTCGCGGCGTCGAGCCGCAACGTGGTTTCCTGAGCGATTTCCAGATGCTCCGGCGCGACGCGCTGAAAAAAGCGGTTGAGCTTGATCTTGATCCATTCATGACGCGCGCCCTTGGGCGACATGGGCACGACCTCCCCGCCGATAAGCTCGAACCGCTCGTCCGCGTCGATCACCCCCGCCCGCACCATCGCCTCGATCTCGGCGACGCTGAAACGCCGCCGCGGAAGGCCTTCGGCGGCCTGCGTGGTTAGAGGGAGGTTTGCGGGGCGTAGCAGCGCGTTCATACTGGGGATTTTAGCGCGGGAGGCGGGGTTTGGCGAGCGGGGCGCGTCCTTCTCCCGTTTACGGGAGAAGGTGTCGCGCCGAAGGCGTGACGGATGAGGGGCGCCGAGACTTGGTCGCATCCCTCCCCAGAACCCTCATCCGACCCTTGCTACGCAAGGGCCACCTTCTCCCACAAGTGGGAGAAGGGAGCGCCCGTGCTTTTTTGATTGCTGTGATTTTTTCGAAATTAAAGATCAAGGAGTTAACGTTCTGGCCAAACGGAAGCCGCTGCTCGAGTCCCGGCTGTCCGGGAGGTCGATGTAGCGGTACGCGGCGCTGACGAATTTCGGAACGGCGTTCCAGGCACCGCCGCGCTGAACCCGGAATCTGCAATCTCCGATTGTCCATGACGAGCCGTCGTTCGGCGCTCCAACGTAACTCGCATGATCGCAATCCTCCACCCATTGCGAGACGTTGCCATGAACATTGTACAACCCAAACGGATTGGGCGCGAAACTGTCCACAGCAACGGTCGTTGCTCGATATTCGCCTTTCTTTCCGCCGTTATAGGTTCCATCATAATTATACTTCCCAAGATAATTCGCCTGCTTGGTCGAAATCGACGAACCCCACCAAAACGGCGTCGTCGTCCCACCCCGCGCCGCGTATTCCCATTCCGCCTCACTCAATAAACGATAGGGCTTGCCCGTTTTTTCCTTAACCAAGCGACATAGGCCTCAGCGTCGTTCCAAGACACATTGATCACGGGACGGCGACCACGTCCCCAACGTTCATCCCCTGGCTTGTGACCATTGCAGCCCCCGCCGGCGACGCAGGCGTCCCATTCGTCGAAGGTTACGGCGAACTTCCCCACCGCGAAAGGCTGCGCGATCCGAACTTCATGCTGCGGGCCTTCGCCGTCGCGCTCCTTCTCGCCCTCCGGCGACCCCATGGTGAAAGACCCCGCAGGAACCACCACCATAGGCTGGCATGTGTCGCATTCCCGAAACTCGGCCCCAGCCTGCGACGCGCATTCCTCCTGCGCCGATAAAGGCGCGGGCGCACGCGACGATACGGAGGCCAGAGTAACCCCGCCGCAAGGGCTGGAGGCGACCGGCGGCGCGGCGGGCGCGACCTGTTGCGACAGCGCGAGCCCCGCCTCGCGCAATCTCTCGCGCTCGCGTTTGGCGGTTTTCGCCAGCGCACTGTTCGGATTTTTGGCCACGAAGGCGTCGAGTTTTTCGACCGTCCCCACCGCCATAGCTTCGTCGAATTCCGCCTGTTGCGTCTCCGCGGCGGGAGTTGGCGCGGACGCCACGACGGGCGGCGTGTCTGGCTTCGGCGCGGGATTGCCCGCCATGAACAGCGCGCCGCCGACGACGACGGCGGCGATGAGGGCGAGCGCGGAGGCTGCTAAAACCCAATTCGATTTCTTTGCCGGCGGCTCCGGTTTCGCGGGCGATGCAGGAGCGGGCTCTCGCGGCTTCGGCGCTTCGCGATCTGTCGGCCTGGGATCCAGTGGAGCGGCGTCCGGCTGCGGCTCGTCCACCCCCTTCGCCCGAACAAACTCCGACTCCAGCAACCGCTTCACCGCGACGGCGAGTCGCTCGACATGCTGCTCGAACGGCGGCGCAAAGGCGTCGAGCCAATGCTGCGCGCTGATAAAATATCCAGCGCCTCGCTCGGCGGCACATCCTCGATCCGCACGGACAAGACCGGCAGGCCCTTGTTCACCGCCCGCTCGACCTCCCTCTCAATCTGCGGCGAGCCGTTGGCGTTGCCGGAGAACACCAGCGCCATCACCCGCGCGCCATTGATCGCGCCGACGATCGACTGCGCCCAGCCCACCCCCGCCAGCACGTCGCGCGGGGCCATCCAGACGCGAATGCGGTTTCGCTCCAGCGCGTGGCGGACCGCGTCGGCGGCGGCTTTATCCTTGCTCGAATAAGACAGAAAAACATCATGCGCCATCGCGCCGCCCCGGCCGATTAAATGCTCGCCGGCGCAGTCCCATCACCCCCATGCCCGCGCCTCCAGCGCCCTGACGGTCTCGCTCACTCCGCCCGCCGCAGCGCGTTCAGCTTCTCGATCGCCGCGATCACGTAACAAAGCGGATCGTTGAAATGGAGCGAGGCGAGCGATTCCGGCGGCGTCGGCGGCGGCGGGCCTTCGAGGATGATCGGGAGGATTTCGGCGGGTCGGCCCGAATCGCGCGCGGCGTCGCGCGCACGGTCGATCTCCCGGCGCACCCATTGCGATTCCTTCGCCGCTTGCGACCAAAACAGCAAAAACACGTCGCAGCGATCGATTTCCTCATAGAGCCGCCGCTCCCATCGCTCTCCGGGTTCAAGCGAGAGCAGATCGTTGAAGAAATCGACTCCCGCCGCGCGCAGCGCCTGAGCGCGCTTCAGCACTTCCGCGCGATCGGACGACGCGTAAGACAAAAAGGCGCGGCGATAGCGCGGGGCGGCCTCTCCCGCAGGCTCGATGGCCGCGCGCGCGTCGCTGGCGTCGATCGCCACGGAAAAGCGAATGTGGCCGACGGGCGCCGCGCCTTTGAGCACGCGCACCCGCAGCTGCGCCGCATCCGCATTAAAGTCGCGCGGCGCCTCGACAAGAAAGGCGCAAGAACGCGGACGACCGCGCCACACGAGACTCTGGTGCGGCTCGGCGATGACCAGCCCCTCGCCGTCGAGAACGAAATCGAGGCGCTCGCCCTCCGCAACGTCGATGTCGAGCGTCGCCACCCCGCGCCGAACGGCCTCGGAATCGGCCGCTTTGGCCAGGAGGAGGATGGTCCGCTCCTCGGCTTCGGGCGCGTGCAGAAAAACCTGAACCAGAAATCGCGAGCCGCGTCGGGCGCGGTTCGGCGCGAAGGCGCTGACATCGACTTCCGAACTTCGCAACGACGGCGCCGGGCCGGGAGGCGCCATCGAGAGATGCAGGCTCTTGGCGAGCCAGCCGACCAGCGCGCCGATCTCCTCATGAAAAGCGTAGGCGACGCCGGCTGTCGCGAGCAGCGCCCCGACAATCACTAACGCCTTCGGCGGGCCTCCCTGCCCCCCGGAAGCGGGAGCGATTTGCGTGGTCGGGGCGCTTGCCGGCTCTGCGCGGGGACTCATCGTAGGAGGGGCCGGGGCCGGCGCCGCGTAAGGAGGAGCCGGCGGCCGCGCCGCAACCTCAGGCTCTGCGCGGGGACTCCTGGTAGAAGGGGGCGGCGCCGGCTCCGCGCGCGGGGGAGCGATTTGCGGCGGCGAGCTCTCCGGCTCTTCACGGGGAGCGGCCGCATAAGGCTCCGGCGCTTCAACCTCGTAAGGGGGAGCGATTTGCGACGCCGGAACCTCCGGCTCTTCGCGGGGACTGGCCGCATAAGGGGCCGGCGCTTCAGTCGGGGGGGCGGAGGACTGGCGCGAATATGCTTCGCCGCCGGCCCATCGCAATCGCATCAACTCCTGGTTATTGAGCGGACGCGCGGGTCGGCGCGCCTCCGCGTCGCTTGCGGCGACGGGTTGGGCGGCGCGCTTCAGCTCCTCGGCGGAGCGGTGGAGCGCATCAATGCGGCGCGATTCCGCTTCGCGGCGTTGCGCCTCTTCCTCCGCCTGGCGAACGACGCTCGCTTCCTGCTCCCGCTTGCGCCGTTCGTCTTCCCTTTGGCGCGTCGGCTCGGCCTCCTCGCTTGCGCGACGATCCTCCTCCGCCACACGCGCCGCCTCGGTCTCCGGAGGCTCCTTCCCGCGCACAGGCTCCCGTTCCAACAGCTCTTTCACCGCCGCCGCCAGCCGACCGAAATGCGGCTCTATCGGCGGCGGAAAAGCGTCGACGCGCCGCAAGACGGCGACATGCTGTGCGAACCGGACCGATGGCTCCACATTGTCGATCCAAAACGGGATAACCGGCTTTCCTCTAGAGACGGCGTATTCGAGTTCGCGCCAGGTATGTTCGGACCTGTTGGCGTTGGCGGAAAAGATCAGCACGAAAACCCGCGCCTCATTTATGGCGGCCCGATTCCACTCGGCCCAGTCGGCGCTGGGCAGAATATCGCGCGCGGTCATCCAGACGCGCAGGCCCTCGCGCTCCAACGCGCGGCGGACCGCGTCGGCGGCGACCTTGTCCTTGTTCGAATTGGAAAGAAAAACATCATGCGCCATTGCGCCGCCCCGACCGTTTAAGTCTCACCATTTCTTTCCTAGCACCGCTTGGCGCGCGCCTCCAGCGGCGTCGGCGCCGCTGGACCCCGATCTTTGACGCGCCCCGCCATGGTATTTACGGTCTCCCGAATAGATCTTGAAGCATATGCGTCGCCTTGATGACGGAAATGATACGACAAGGCGACCAATATATTAAATAAATGCCGCGCCTCCACTTCAATGCAGCGCGCAGTTTGAGTCTAAAACTTAAACCTGTCATGAAGCGACTGCATGAGATTGCCATAATCGCCCGGCTTGGCGCGGCTGCGCTTGCCGGATTCCGCCGAAATGTTCGGCTCCCGGCGAAGGCGCACGGCGACGGGCGAAATTTGTCAGAGGGAACCAAACGGAGACTTACGTCCATGAAAAAATATTTCATCATTCTCGTGGCGACGCTCGGCTTCTTCGGGGTCGCGGCCGCAGCCCAGGCGGCGTCGACGTTGGACATCAAGGAAGCTTGGTACGGCGTCAAGGGGTCGACGGAGTGCCGCCGCTTCAAGAACCGTCTGTTGCTGTGCAACGACGACGCGTCGTGCAAATTCAGCTGCGACAGCACGAGCGCCTGCGGCGACCCCGCGCCCGGCAAGGACAAGACCTGCGAGGTCGTCTACACCTGCAGCGACAAGCCGGCCGCCCGCCTGGAGAAATCCTTCCCCGAATCCAAGACGCCGCAACAGTTGAGCTGCGAGTGACGGTGATCGCCTTAAGTTAAAACGTCCGCCCCGCGACGGTTCGGGGCGGACCGCGCGCGATCAAATATGGATCGCCCGGCCGTAGGCGTCGAGCACGCTCTCACCCATCGCCTCGGAGAGCGTCGGGTGCGGAAACACGCTGCGCATAAGCTCCTCTTCCGTCGTCTCCAGATTCATCGCGATCACAAAACCCTGGATCAACTCGGTCGCCTCGGCGCCGATCAGATGCGCGCCGAGGAGACGCCCGGCGCCGGCGTGAAAAATAGTTTTGACCAGCCCCTCGGGCTCGCCCAGCGCAATCGCCTTGCCGTTGGCGCGCAGTGGAAAGCGGCCGATCCTGAGCTCGAATCCGGCGGCTCTCGCGGCGGCCTCGGTCAGCCCGACCGAGGCGACCTGCGGATGCGCGTAGGTGCATGCGGGGATGCGCGTCTTGTCGAGCGGATGCGCTTTTTTGCCGGCGATCGCCTCGACGCAGGCGACGCCTTCGTGCTCCGCCTTATGCGCCAGCATCGGCCCGCCCGCCACGTCGCCGATGGCGAAAACGCCGGCGACATTGGTGCGTCCGAATCCGTCCACGGCGATCACGCCGCGCTCGATCTTGACGCCCAGCGCCTCGAGCCCCAGCCCCTCGATGTTGGCGACGACGCCGCCGGCCGAGAGCAGCCGCTCCGCCTCGATTTGGCGCGTCGCGCCATCCGCGCCGGTCAGCGTAGCAACCACGCCGTCGCCGCGCTTTTCGACAGCTGAAACCTTCGTTGCAGAAAGGACTTCAATGCCCTGGCGTTCAAAGCTCTTGCGCGCCAGCGCGGCGATTTCGGCGTCCTCGAAGGGGAGAATCTGCGGCAGCGCCTCGACCAAAGTCGTCCTGACGCCGAAGGTTCGGTAATAAGAGGCGAATTCGACGCCAATCGCCCCCGCGCCGACGACGAGCAACGATTGCGGCAGGCCAGCGGGCTTCAGCGCGTCGAAATAGGTCCAGATCAAGCGTCCGTCCGGCTCCAGCCCCGGCAGGACGCGGGGCCGCGCGCCGGTGGCGACGATGATGTTTTTGGCGCTATAGACGCCCGGCCCCAGCGCCCCCTTGGGTTTGGGCGGCTGCGGCGTCACGGGGGGCTTTTGGGTTGGGCCGACCTCCACCGCACCGGCGCCTTTCAGCTGCGCCTGCCCAAAAATCACGTCGATCTTATTTTTCTTGAGCAGAAACTCGACGCCGGCGTTGAGCTTGCCGGCGACCTCGCGCGAGCGGGCGACGATCCTCGCCATGTCGAAAGCCGGCGCCGGGACCACGAGCCCGTACTCGCCGGCTTTGAGAGCGAGGCGGTAGACGTCGGCCGAACGCAGCAGCGCTTTGGTCGGGATGCAGCCCCAGTTGAGGCAGATGCCGCCGAGATGTTCGCGCTCGACGACGGCGGTCTTGAGGCCAAGCTGCGCGGCTCTGATGGCCGCGACGTAACCGCCCGGCCCCGCGCCGACGACGAGAAGGTCATAAGTATCGGGCATGGGCGCTTTCCGCGAGAGGCTCGTCGAGGGTCCAAGTTCTAACCCAAGCGGCGCCTCGCGTCAGCCGCGGTCTTTCTCGACCGCATCCCGCTCAGCGCGCGACTGCGCCGCGAGCAGCAATTCGGCCTGTTCGCCGACCAGCGTCCAGACCCGAAACCCTTCGTGATCGCCCCTGTCTTTCAGGTCGCCGGCGCGAAGCCGCGCCAGCATCGGCGATTTCTTGCCGGCGCGCCCTTTAAGCGCGCGGGCGTGAATGTGGATCGCCTGATCGAGGGAGATGTCCATCGGTCCCATCCGTCACAAACTCGCCAAGTGACTGTCTTGGCGTTGACAGACTACGACGCCGGGACGGCGGAGAGCAAGCGGGCGAAATTAGGGCCGGCGCGTGGATTTTGCGCAGCGCGGCTCAGTCGCGACGGAGAACCACGACGCGATTGCTGTTCACGCCCTTCGCATTATTGCTGACGCCCCAGCAGTGACTGGTTTTCGTGAATTCCTGCGCGTTCACCAGGACAAACAGTCGCGTAAACGGCAGGCCTTCGACCGCGCGCCACACCAGCCGCTCCAGCAGCAACCTGCCGGAGCGCAGCTCGCCGACCTCAAAGGCGACATGGCCGCCGGGCGCGACGATTCGCGCGAACTCCGTGAAGCAATCGCGAACCATTTGCGACCACGCGGCCTCGCTGCGATGCGCCGAAATTTTCACGGCCTCCGTGTCGATTCCGGCGAACCAGTTGCGCAGCCAGTTGTCGGTGGCGTATTGCACAATGTCGAGAAATGGCGGTGATGTGACGATTAGCCGCGCCGAACGCGCTGCGACCGAGGGCGTGGCCGCAGCGTCGCCGCTGCATAGAACCGCCGGGGGATGCGGCGGCGGAGGCCCGTCGGCGAGCAGCGCTCGCGACTTCCTCAAAATCAGCTTGGCGACATCGCGCGGCGGCGGCGTCTGCTTGCGCTTGGCGTTAATCTTGACCTGCGACTCCGCGGAAACCGCTTGATTGGGCGGCAGCGTATAGACTGAGAAAAACCCCGGGGAATGGCCGGTAAGCCGGTTGATCGCCGCCATTCTGATCCAATCGTCCACGGGCTCGGAGCGGCCCAGCAGAAAGCGCCGCAGCGCGCAGATTTGGCGCAGCGTGTCCGGATGATAAAAAGCCAGCAGATCCGAGCGAAGCGTCTCTCCCCCGCGCCAGTCGACCTCGTTCAGCCGCGCTTCGATGGCCTCCAGCGAGGGCGGCGCGAGGCGCGGGCGCGTCAGCAGCGCGGACAGCGGATTCATATCGTTGCCGATGGGCCGGCGTCCCATTAGCGCCGCCTGCAACGGCGTCGTGCCGCGCCCCATGAAGGGATCGTAGACGCCCTCGCCCGCCGCCGTCAGCTTTGAGATGAAAAATTCGGGAAGCTGCGGCTTGAAGCAGGCGCGATAGCTGATCTCATGCAGGGAATGCCCGCGGCGCTGGCCGGAGGTCCAGAACTCGTTGACGAAATAGCGAATGCCTTCCTCGTCGTATTCGACGGTCTTCGCGCCGAAGGCGTCGAAGCCGCGCAGCTCGGCGACGAGGGCGTCGTAGTCCGTCGGGCCGAAGTTGGAGGCGACGGGGCCTGTCATAGGAAGTGGACGAAACGGCGAGAACCCTCATCCGTCACGCCTTCGGCGCGACACCTTCTCCCGTAAACGGGAGAAGGGAGGCGCGCTCCTTCTCCCACTTGTGGGAGCAGGTGGCCCCGCGAAGCGGGGTCGAATGAGGGTTCTTGCCGCTTCACTCGCCCAGCCCCCGCGCCCATCCCTCTTTCGTCAGGCCGATAAAATCGCCGAGCCGCCGCTCTGCGATCGCCGCGCGAATCCCCGCCATCAGCTCCTGATAATAGGCGACGTTGATTTGCGTCAGCAGCATCATGCCGAGGATTTCTCCCGCCTTGAACAGATGATGCAAATAGGCGCGCGAATAGTCCCGCGCCGCCGCGCAACTCGCCTGCGCGTCGAGCGGCGCGGCGTCCTCGGCGTGGCGGGCGTTCATCAGATTGACCTTGCCGAAGCGCGTATAGGCGAGGCCGTGGCGCCCGGCGCGCGTCGGCATCACGCAGTCGAACATATCGACGCCGCGCGCGACCGCCTGCACGATGTCGTCCGGCGCGCCGACGCCCATCAGATAGCGCGGCTTGTCTCGCGGCAGATGCGGCTCCACCGTCTCCAGCATGTCGAGCATGACCTCTTGCGGCTCGCCGACCGCAAGACCGCCGATAGCGAGGCCGTGAAAATCCATTTGCGCCAGCGCGCGCGCGCTCTCGATGCGCAGCGGCTTCACCGCGCCGCCCTGCACAATGCCGAACGCCGCTTGGCCCGGCGCGCCGGCAAAGGCCTTGCGCGAGCGTTCGGCCCAGCGCAGCGACAGGCGCATGGCGCGCTCCGCCTCGGCGTCGTCGCACGGCAGACGCACGCATTCGTCGAATTGCATCTGAATGTCGGAGCCGAGCAGCGCCTGAATCTCCATCGAGCGTTCGGGCGTCAGCACATGCTTCGAGCCGTCGATATGCGATTGGAAGGTGACGCCGTTCTCGTCCAGCTTACGAAGCTTCGCCAACGACATCACCTGAAAGCCGCCCGAGTCCGTCAAAATCGGATAGGGCCAGCGCATAAACCGATGCAGCCCGCCGAGCCGGCTGACGCGCTCCGCACCGGGACGCAGCATCAGATGATAGACATTGCCGAGCAGAATGTCGGCGCCGGCGGCGCGCACGTCTTGCACGAACATCGCCTTCACCGTCGCCGCCGTGCCGACCGGCATGAAGGCCGGCGTGCGGATTTTTCCACGCGGCGTCGTTATCTCGCCCTGGCGCGCGGCGCCGTCGGTCGCTTCTATGCTGAAGGAAAATTGCTGATCCTGTGTCAGTACGGATCTCTCCATTGGGCTGCGCGCGATCACTTGGAGGCGTGATTACGCAAGTCCGGCGCGACCACCAAGCCGAAGAGGTCAGTAATGACATGCGCCAATATTAGGAACGAGATGTCTCTTTGCCAGATATAGAGAGCTGTGAAAATCCCCCCTGAAACGACGGTGGTCAACGCCACGCCGGTTCCCCACAAAGGGAGATGGACGACGCCAAACGCGCAAAGCGAAACGAGGCCAGCGAGCCATGCGCTCCCGGTCAAAACCTGCAATCGTTCGATGGCGTAACCACGATATAGCCACTCTTCGCCGGCCGCCACGATCAAGATCATTACGCAAAGATACCAAACTCAGAGCCGCGAACGAAGCTTGCCGTGAACCAAACGCACCGGCGCCGGCCCGCGCCAACGCTCATGAGGCGAAGGGACCAAAAACTCCAATGAAAAAGACTGCGAGCACGATTCCGAACGGAAGCGAAAGCCACGAGATCGCGCCAAATCCAATTTCCGCCCAGGTTGCTTCCTCGCACCATAGAGCAATCGCCAGAACGGTCGCCAGCAGGACAACGAACGCGGCCAGCCAGAACGCGCTGGCCCCTAGGGAAACCCGATTCTTGGCTGATTTCTTCCATAGCATGGCGATCACGCCCGGGCTAACGCCAGCGCCAACCACGTCCAACCGGTCGTTTGCATGCTTGCGGCCTCAAAACATCTTTCGGCTTCACTCATGTCGTCTCGGACCGATTAGCTTTCGTCGGCCAACCTCCACGGATACGTCATTTACGGCAGTCCTTGGCGCCGAGCGCGGCGATCTTGACGATTTTATAGTCGCCGCTGTCCGCGTCGTTCCAATACACGGCGAAATGCGCGTTCACCGCAACGGCGATCTCGCGCAGATTGGTGCGCCACTGATCTTGCGCCTTTGCGCCGAAGTCTATCGTTCCGTCGCGCCGCAGCACGAAAGGACGGCAATCCGCGCCGTCGAGATCGAAGGCGCCGAACACGTCCCAACTCGAAACAATGGCGCCGCCGGGCGAAGCGATGCGCAGATCGAGCGTCAACGGCGCTTCTGTGGGATCATCGCGCCACAGCGCGAGAATGCGAATGTCGCGCGTCTCGCTCATGCCGGAAACAACAGGCAGGCGTCGCCGTAGGAGTAAAAGCGATATCCGCTCTTTATCGCATGGGCGTAGGCGGCTTTCATGCGTTCGTAACCGCTGAAGGCGCAAACCAGCATGAACAGCGTCGAGCGCGGCAGATGAAAATTGGTCAGCAGCGCGTCGACGGCGCGAAAGCGATAGCCGGGCGTAATAAAGATATTTGTCCGCGCGCAGAAGGGCTGCAACAGCCCGCCCTCGTCGGCCGCGCTCTCCAGACACCGCAGCGCCGTGGTGCCAACGGCGACAATGCGCCCGCCGCGCGCGCGGACCTCGTTGAGCGCGGCGGCGGTTTCTTCGCTCAGCGTCGCCTGCTCGTAGTGCATCTCGTGGTCGGCGGTGTCTTCCGCCTTGACCGGCAGAAATGTGCCGGCGCCGACATGCAGCGTCACGTGATGCAGCGCGACGCCGGCGTCTTTGAGGGCGGCGAGCAGGCGCGGCGTGAAATGCAGCCCCGCCGTCGGCGCGGCGACGGCGCCCGGTTCGCGCGCGAAAAAGGTCTGATAGTCGTCGGCGTCGCGCGCGTCGGCCGCGCGCTTGCCGGCGATATAGGGCGGCAGCGGCATCGTCCCCTGCGCCTCTATCGCCGCGTCGAGCGCGGCGCCGGCGAGATCGAAGGCGAGCGTGATTTCGCCGCCCTCGCCCTTGGCTTCGACGCGGGCTTCAAACGCGCCAAAAGCCACGCGCTCGCCGAGCCGCAGCTTCTTGGCCGGCCGCGCCAGCGCGCGCCAGTGTGAGGGCGACAATCGCTCGATCAGCGTCGCCTCGATATGGGCTTTCGTCTCGCCGCGCGGCCGGAACCCGTCCAATCGTGCGGAGATGACCCGCGTGTCGTTGACGACCAGCGCGTCGCCGGCGCGCAGCATTGCGGGGAGGTCCGTTACGTGAAGATCAACGAACGGCGCGGCGCCGGCGGGAACGACCAGCATGCGCGCGCTGTCGCGCGGGGCGGCCGGACGCAAGGCGATGGCGTCTTGCGGCAGCTCGAAATCGAAAAGATCGACGCGCATCTAAAGCCTTGAATGCGGCAAGAGCCCTCTCCCCAGCCCACCCCCGCTCGCGCGGGAGAGGGGACACGCCCCTGCGGCTTGGGCCAGGGCGTTTATGAAGGGCGCAATTTGCTCCCTCTCCCGCGCAAGCGGGGGAGGGTTGAGGTGGAAGCTCAGCTCAGCGACGCCTTGGTGATCTTGTCGGGGTCTTTCACCGGCTCGCCGCGCTTGATCTTGTCGACATTCTCCATCCCCGAGATCACCTCGCCCCAGACCGTGTATTTGCGGTCGAGAAAGCTCGCGTTATCGAAGCAGATGAAGAACTGCGAATTGGCGGTGTCGGGGTGCGAGGCGCGCGCCATCGAGCAGGTTCCGCGCTTATGCGGCGCGGCGTTGAATTCTTGCGCGAGGTTGGGGTATTTCGAGCCGCCCGAGCCCGTCCCCAGCGGACAGCCGGTCTGCGCCATAAAGCCCTCGATCACCCGATGGAACACGATTCCATCGTAAAAGCCCTCGGAAACGAGCTGCTTTATGCGCGCGACGTGGTTCGGGGCGAGATCGGGCCGCAGTTTGATCTCCACATTGCCCTTGGTGGTCTCCAACGTGAGTTTGTCGCCTGCTTCGGTCATTGTGTCTCCTTGCATTTTTTGATTCTCTCGCCGCGTCAAGGCGAAAGGCGCTCGGGTGAAGTTGTGAAAGCCCTCATCCGGCCTCGCTGCGCGAGGCCGCCTTCTCCCGCAGGCGGGAGAAGGGGACGCCCCTGTTGCTCTTCTTGTTGAATCTCGCGGCTCCTCTCCTTCTCCCACTTGTGGGAGAAGGCGGCCCGGCGTAGCCGGGTCGGATGAGGGCTCGCCGCCAACAACATTCCCTCACTTGAACCGCCGCCCCTTAGCTCTCGTCGCCGGCGACGCGCAGCTTGATGATCTTGTCGGGATCCTTCGGCGGCTCGCCGCGCTTGATCTTGTCGATGAACTCCATGCCGGAGACCACCTCGCCCCACACCGTATATTGCTCTTCGAGATAGCGGGCCGGCGCGAAGCAAATGAAGAACTGCGAATTGGCGGAGTTGTTGTCCTGTCCGCGCGCCATGCCGACCGTGCCGCGCAAAAACTTTTCCTTGGAGAATTCCGCTGGAATATTCGGCAGATCGGACTTGCCTGCGCCCGTGCCGGTGGGATCGCCAGTCTGCGCCATGAAGCCGTCGATCACCCTGTGGAACACCACGCCGTCGTAAAAGTGGCGCTTGGCTAGCGCCTCGATCTGCGCGACATGCTTTGGCGCGAGATCGGGCCGCAGTTTGATGACCGTGCGGCCGTAGACCGTGTCGAGATAGAGCAGCTTGTCCTCGGCCCTTGCAGCGGGCGCCGCCATGAGCGCGACGGCGGCCGACGCGCCGGCGATGAGACTGCGACGATCGATACTCATATAGCCTCCCAGGTCGTTGTTATGAGCGGCGCCTTATGGCGCGCTCCAGCGCGCTGGCGGCGTCCGCCGGCGCGAAGGCGGAAATATCGCCCCCAAAGGCGGCGATCTGGCGCACGAGAGTAGCGCTAACATGGCGCAGTCCCGTCGAGGCGGGAATAAAAACCGTTCTTATGCCCGGCGCCAGCGTCGCGTTCATCCCCGCCATCTGCATTTCATAGTCGAAATCCGCTCCGTCGCGCAAACCGCGCAGGATCGCGCAGGCCCCCTGCTCGCGCGCCGCCTCTACCGCAAGGCCGCTAAAACCGATCACCGCGAAGGCGCAAGGCGAGCCAAGCCCCGCGCAGGCGCCCCGGATCAGCTCGGCGCGCTCCTCGAAGGAAAGCACGGGCGCCTTGCCGGGATGGACGCCGATGGCGACGACCAGCCGGTCGAACAGCGCCGCGCCCTGGCGGATCACGTCGAGATGGCCGAAGGTGAGCGGATCGAAGGTGCCGGTGTAAATGGCGGTGCGCGGCGCGGGGCTGGTCATGGGGGAGGTATAGGGGATTTCGATCAAAAGTGGGAGATTGGAAGAAAGTCGATTTCAACCTCGGCCTTGAAAACCAAGCATGTTGGGTTATCTTCCAAATGGTCACTGTCCTTCGCGTCCAAGGCATAAGGATCATCATCTTCGTGAACGATCACGAGCCGGCTCATGTTCACGCCTTCGGCGATGGACAGGCCAAGATCAATCTATGCGCCGCCGGCAGCGCACCCGAATTGGTGTGGGCCGACGGCATGACGCGCGGAGAGGCGCGGCGCGTCATGAAAATCGTGGTCGAAAACCAGGAAGAACTTCTCGCTAAATGGAGAGATATTCATGGCTGACCTCACCGATCGACAGATCGACGCCGCCTTGCGACGCGGCGCCCGCGCGCGGATGGAGGAGCCTCGCGCCGCGAGCGCCCGTTACGACCGCGCGGCCGACCGCGTGATCGTCGACATGACCAACGGGAGCGCCTTCGTCTTCCCGCCGGCCCTGGTGCAGGGATTGGCTGGCGCGACGCCGGATCAACTCGCCGGGATCGACATTCTCGGCGCCGGCTACGGCCTGCATTGGGAGGCGCTCGACGTCGATCTATCCGTGCCGGATTTGATCTGCGGCGTGTTCGGAACCAAAGCCTGGCTCGCGCGCCGCGCAGGGCGCGGCGTCTCCCCGACGAAGGCCGCCGCCGCGAGAGCCAATGGCGCGAAAGGCGGCAGGCCGAGGAAGGGCGCGGCGGGGTGAAGCCTACAGGGATGCTTATCGAGTTTCGCCGGGAGAGAACATCGCCGCGGCAGCGTAATTATTCAAAAAAGTCCTCGTCAATTTTCTTGATTTGAAGTGTGTCTTCGACTCTGCATCCGACATTGTGTCGGATCACGAGTTTGCTGATCTGCTCGCCATCAATCAAAACGATGCGCTTGCTGAGGAATTGAGCTGTCTCAATCGCGGAAGGAGAAAAACCCGAAGTCGTCACGAAAAGTCCTTTCGTCGCCTTGTGACGATCGAGCCTACCGAAGAAATCGCGTATCGCGCCAGACCCAATATTGTTGCCGAGAGCATAGCGTTTGGCCTGAATGTAAATCCGGTCAAGCCCAAGCGCGTCTTGGTCTATTACGCCGTCAACTCCGTCATCGCCACTGCGTCCAAGAGCGCGGCCCGCATCGGCAACGGAACCGCCGAAACCCATGCTCAAAAGCAGATTGACTATAAGGCGCTCAAAAAAATCAGGTGGAGCACGGCGAATTCGGTCCAGCAATTCCTGAGCAAGAGAAGCGTCTATTTGACGATGCGCCGCTCGCATTGTTTCGTCGGGCGTCTGCGTCTGGGTTTCTAATTCGGGCACAGCCGCGCGCTGCTCATCCAACGAGTCTTGGGTTGATGGCCGACTAAATTTCTTAAACTCGTCGAACTGGCTGAGAAAATTGTTGTCGATGCGAGTGGGTTTCGCCGCCATGACTTGCTGCCCGCGCGGCGTGATTTTGAAATAGCCGCGCCTCGTGCCCTCGATCAGTCCCGCCTTGCTGAGATAGGTTTTGGCCCAATGAACGCGATTCGCGAAAATTGTTTGATTGCCGGAGGGCAGGAGTTGCGCGCGTTCTTCCGGCATTAGGCCAAGTTGCTCGGCGAGGCTCTCGACAACCTCCCCTATGCGCCTTTCGCCATTCAAAGATGCCGAAAGAACCGGAAGCATTAATGACTGATAATCAGGAATGGCCATTTTCAGAAAATAGCTGGTGTTCACCGTCATTGCGAAGGCTTTTTTGCGGAGCCCCCGCCCGACGCGCCTGAAGAACGAAGCAGCGCCGCCGGACGGCGCGCATTCTCCGTCAAGGTCGAGAAAGGGCTGGAAACAAATAGGAACCGCCCATCACGCCTCTCCCCCCTCCGCCGCGCTCTCCTCGGCCTCGGCCTCCCCCTCGCCCACATCCCCGATATGCTCGACCGACACCACGCGCTCGTCGTCCGCCGTGTCGAACACAATCACGCCTTGCGTGCCCCGTCCGGCTATTCGGATGCCGTCGACGGGGCAGCGGATGAGTTGCCCGCCGTTGGTCACCAGCATGATTTCGTCGCCCTGCTCGACCGGGAATGAAGCGACCAGCGCGCCGTTGCGTTGGTTCACCGCCATCGCGACGATGCCTTTGCCGCCGCGTCCGGTGATGCGATATTCGAACGACGAGCTGCGCTTGCCGTAACCGTTCTCGGACACCGTCAGAATGATCTGCTCGGCCGCGCGCATCGCCTCGAAACGCTCGTCGGAAAGATCGACGGCGGCGCCCTCCTCCGCCTCGATGGCCGGCTCCTCCACGACTTCCGCGCCCTGCGCGCGGCGCAGCGCCACCGCGCGTTTCAGATAGGCCGCGCGCTCGTCGCCGCCGGCGTCGAAATGGTTGAGGATCGACAGCGAAATCACCCGGTCGCCCTCGCTCAGGCTCACGCCGCGCACGCCCATCGAGGTGCGGCCCTGGAACACGCGCACTTCCGTCACCGGGAAGCGGATGCACTGGCCGTCCTTCGTCGTCAGCAACACGTCCTCGGCTTCGCTCGCGGTCGCGACATCGACGATCGCCTCGCCGTCGTCGAGCTTCATCGCGATGATGCCGTTGCGGCGCACGTCGGAGAAATCCGACAGCTTGTTGCGCCGCACCGTGCCGCGCGTCGTCGCGAAGATCACGTCGAGCGTCGCCCAGCTCGCTTCGTCCTCGGGCAGTGGCATGATCGTCGTGATGCGCTCACCGGGATCCAGCGGCAGCATGTTCACCAGAGCTTTTCCGCGCGCCTGCGGCGCGGCGAGCGGCAGCCGCCACACCTTCTCCTTATAGGCGCGGCCCAGCGACGAGAAGAACAGCACCGGCGTATGGGTGTTCGCGACGAATAGCCGGTGGACGAAATCCTCCTCCTTCGTCTGCATGCCGGAGCGCCCCTTGCCGCCGCGCCGCTGCGCGCGATAGGTCGAGAGCGGCACGCGCTTGATGTAGCCGGCGTGCGAGACAGTGACGACCATGTCCTCGCGGGCGATCAGGTCTTCGTCCTCGACGTCGCTGTCGGCGTCGAGAATTTGCGTGCGGCGCGGCGTCGCGTAAAGCCGCTTCACCTCGAGCATCTCGTCCTTGATGATGCCGAACAGTCTTTCGCGCGAGCTGAGGATTTCGAGATATTCGGCGATCTCCGCGCTAAGCTTTTGCAAGGCGGCGGAGATTTCGTCACGGCCGAGCGCCGTGAGGCGTTGCAGGCGCAAATCGAGAATGCCGCGCGCCTGCGCTTCCGAAAGTCGGCAGGTTCCGTCCTCGCCGAGCGCATGGCGCGGATCGGCGATCAGCGCGACCAGCGGCGCCATGTCCTTGGCCGGCCAGGCGCGCGCCATCAAGGCTTCGCGCGCGGCGCCGGCGTCCGGCGACGAGCGGATCAGATGGATCACTTCGTCGATATTGGCCACTGCAATCGCCAGGCCGACCTGCAAATGGGCGGAATCGCGCGCCTTGCCGAGCCGGAATTTCGTGCGCCGCGTGACGACGCTCTCGCGGAAATCGACGAAGGCGCGCAGCACGTCGCGCAGCGTCATCATCTCCGGGCGCTTGCCGTTCAGCGCGATCATATTGACCGGGAAGCTGGATTGCAGCGATGTGTGGCGCCACAGCTGATTGAGCACCACGTCGGCCACCGCCTCGCGCCGCAACTCGATGACGATGCGCATGCCGTCGCGGTCGGATTCGTCGCGCAGATCCGAGATGCCCTCGACCTTCTTTTCGCGCACCAGATCAGCGATGCGCTCGACCAGCGCCGCCTTGTTCACCTGATAGGGAATCTCGGTAATGATGATGGCTTCGCGATCCTTGCGCAGCGATTCGATCTGCGCGGTCGCGCGCATGATGATCGAGCCGCGCCCGGTGGAATAGGCGTTGCGGATGCCGCCGCGCCCCAGAATCGTCGCGGCGGTGGGGAAGTCCGGCCCCGGCACGATCTCCATCAGCTCCGCGACGCTCATATCGGGGCGGTCGATGATGGCGATGGCCGCGTCGATCACCTCGCCGAGATTGTGCGGCGGAATATTGGTGGCCATGCCGACGGCGATGCCGCCCGCGCCATTGACCAGCAGATTGGGAAAGCGCGCCGGCAACACGGTCGGCTCGGTTTCCTTGTCGTCGTAATTGGGCTGGAAGTCGACCGTGCCTTCGTCGATGTCCTCGAGCAGCGCGAGCGCCGGCTTGGCGAGGCGCGACTCGGTGTAGCGCATAGCGGCGGGCGGGTCGTTGTCGACCGAGCCGAAATTGCCCTGCCCGTCGATCAGCGGCAGGCTCATCGAGAAGGGCTGCGCCATGCGCACCAGCGCGTCGTAAATCGCCGCGTCGCCGTGCGGGTGATATTTACCCATCACGTCGCCGACGATGCGCGCCGACTTCACATGCGCCTTGTCGGGCGTGTGGCCGTTTTCGTTCATCGAATAAAGAATGCGCCGATGCACCGGCTTCAGGCCGTCGCGCACGTCGGGAAGCGCTCTCGAGACGATCACGCTCATCGCGTAATCGAGATAGCTGCGTTTCATTTCGTCGGCGATGGACACCGGGCGTATGTCGAAGCCCGAAGGACCGGGCTCGTTGTTTTCGTGCGTCGTGTCGGCCAAGGGAGGCGCCAATCTGAATCTATTGTTGAATCCTTCCCTTGCTATAGGCGATTCTCGCTCCGCGCGCCAGCCCTTGCGGCGCGACAAATTGATTTAAAATCAAAGTGTTATGAAATGACTATTCGGTGTCTCAGGAAAAGCCGCCGCGCCTGTCGCGTATTTGAGATAATTTGCGTGTCTTGGCGCGGCGACGGCTCGTTGATTTGCGCGGGCCTCAATCTTGCGCCGCCAGCGTTTGCGCGATTGGCGGCGAACGGCTACCGGCGCGGCCCAGGGCCGCCGGCCCCGCCCGGACCTCCAAGACCGCCGGGGCCTCCAAGACCTCCCGGACCGCCTGATCCGCCCGGACCGCCGCGTCCTCCGAAGCCGCCGGGGCCGCCGGGGCCGCCGGGACTTCCAGGACCACCGAGGCCGCCGAACCCGCCGGGACCGCCGCCTCCGCTTGAACCACCGGGACCGCCGGGAACGCCGCCGCCATGACTTCCGGGACCACCGCCCCCTCCAGGACCACCGCCCCCACCAGGACCTCCGGGACTTCCAGGACCGCCGAAGCCGCCGGGACCGCCAGGATTTTCACCGTCGCCCGGCCGATTCCGCAAGGTTTCCGAGACGTGCAGAGAATGAAGGCTCCACGTCCCGCCGGCGCCGACGTCGACGCCAATCACCGCTCTGACGACGCCGCGAAATGCGACGTCGCGCGGCGTGGAAATGGCCACGCCGTCCGCGGTCTTGAGAGTCGATCCGCGTCGCTCCAGATAGGCTTCGACCAGGAAGCGTTGCGGTCCTTGCGGCAGCCCCGCGTTCGCCGAGAGCGACGCAACCTGGAGAACGCCGTCAAACAGCGCCCCGCGCGCGACAACGCGCTGGCCGATCATCATCTCCGGCACGCCCGAGAGCCGCTGCCCGCCGAGCGCTATCGCGCCCTCCGGCGTGCGCGTGATCGTGCCTGCGAGCTGCGCCGCGCCGGGTTCGACACGTTCGACCAAGCTGGCGACAATCGTCTGATCCGGTCGGCGCAAGCCGCTGACGGCGACATGTTGGCCGACTGCAAATCCCGCGGATCGCAGTTTGCCGCCGAGTTCGACGTTTTGTCCCAGAACGCGCATCCTTCGCCCCGAGACGGCTTCGATCGCGCCGACGGTTTCCCGCAATATTTCGATGCGCCGCGTCGAGAACCCGTTTCCGTCGCGCTCCGCGACGAGCGAAACGATATGGCCGATGCGCATCTGCGCCGTTTCGCTGTGCTCGCCGTCGATGGTCACTTGAACGTCCGCGGGATAGGCGATGCGCAGGCCATTGACGATGACGCTGCCAAAACCGCGAATGGAGCCGACCACGCCGGTTCCGCCTATGCCATTATCCCCGTCGGGCCGCTCCGGCGCGTAACCCGTGCCGCCGAGACCATTATCCTTCGGCTTGCGCGCCGCCGCGCGCGCGCGCGCTGCTGAAACCGCGGAGAACAGCGCCCCGAGCAGCGACATGAACTGGCGTCGATTGGGACGGTCGATGCTCACGACGCGTTTTCCTGCGTGCTGGTCGCGTCATCCGCCGTCTGCGGCTCCTTCACGCTATAAACATAGACGCCGAAATTCCAGCGCCAGTCGCCGCCCTCATCCTGGCGGTGGGCCTTCTCAGCTTCTCGGTTGGCCGTCAGCAAGGCGGCCTGCGCCACCTCGCGCGAAAGCGCCTCCAGACGCCGCGCCAGCTCTTCGGAGAGGCCCTCGTAATGGACCGAGCGCTCCATGAACGGCGGCGCGTCGGCGGAGATGTTGGCCACGGCGGCCGCAATGTGGTCGTGCAGATTCCGGCCGAAATAATAGAGCTGCCTCTCGTCGCCCTTTCTCGGCGCGATCGCCGCTTCCGTGAGAGCGATTTTGCCGTCCTTATCGATAGCGACTATCTTGCGGTCGAGCCATTCGTCCAAAACGGCGCGCGGGCGCAGATCGCGCGTCACCTCCTCGACCAGCGATTCAAAGGTCGGGCCGTCGCCCTCGTCGCCGCTACGGCGCAGCGGCGCCGGCGCGCCGCTTTCATCTGCAAAATGCGAGGCGGCCAACCATCGCGCGACGATTTGCGTCGTGCGCGAAACCGATGCGGGAACCAGCCGCACCGGCGCGCCGGCCCCGCGCAGGCGCCGAACCTCCTTGCGGTGAATGCCGGTCAATAGGCTGATCCGGCTGTCGGTCTGCTCCTTATCGGGCAAGGCGAAATCATGCACCGCCACATTCACGTATAGCTCGCGCAGCAGATCGCACAGCGCGGGATAGGTTGTTCCGCAGCGAATGAACAGCCGAACCAACGGCCGCAACAGTCGCGCGATCGGCTGTTGCAGCCGCGCGGCGTCGGAAAGCCCTTGGTCGATGCTTTTGGCCATCCGGTCTCACTACCGCGCGCCGGCGTGGGACACAATCCCACATCCGAATTTTGTCCGTGGGACCAAAAACGGCGCACCGGCCTTGACGTGTGAATATTTCCCACTCATAACCATGGCGTGGGTAACTTTCCCACTATTCGCAGTGGGAGGTCCAAATCATGAGACGCTCAAACCTGTCCGTCGTCGCGTTTACGTCGCTTCCCGAGGCCGGCCCGGTCGAGAACATTGCAAACAAGAGCGTCGTGCATCGCCTGCCGCCGCGCAAACCTGGGCGCGACCTGCCGCTAAGCGACGAAGAAAGGAAGAAGCGATTGGAGCAGGATGTCAGAATTGCTGATTATTTCGCATCTGAAACGCAAATACAGCATTCGCAGTCGCAAATACGCAGCATCGAAAGCATTAAACCTACACCCGGATATTTTCAGTTAAAAATCAGCGAGCTTTATTGGACGCTCACGCGCCTCATCGGGCTTGCGCATCTGCACGACGGGTCGAGACTGCGGCCATCACAAAAGAAGCGGCCCGCCGCGCCTAAGAAGCAGGCGTCGCGCGGGGTCTCGCCGGCCGCCCCGGGACGGGTGTTTCTCGATGTGACGCCGACGCATCGCTTCGGACGAGACACCGGGATTCAGCGGGTTGTCCGCGAGATCGCCAAACGAACGGTCGAACAGGGCTCCGCCTTTCCGGTGATCATAGAGGACGGTCGGCTGATCCCCTATTATGATGATCCCGCCTTTCCCCCGACGATCGAGATCGAAGCGGGCGACAAACTCCTGTTGCTCGACGCAAGTTGGGGGATGACCGAGGAATATCTGCCGATCCTGCGGCGGGTTTCGGATCGCGGCGGACAGATCATTTCGGTCATTTACGACCTCATTCCGCTGCTGCAGCCATTCAGCGTCAGCGCGGATTTGACGCAAAGGTTCGAAGAGTGGTTCGAGGTCGTCGTCCTGAAAAGCGACGCCGTCATGTGCATATCGCAATGCGTCGTCACGGAGTTTTGCGACTATGTCGCTCGCCATGATTATCGGACCAAGCCGCATTTTCGCGTCGGCTGGTGGCGTCTCGGCGCGGATTTCGAACCGGCGAATCCCAACTCCGTCTCCGCCAAGGCCAGAGAGATCGCTAGAGATGACGCGCCTTTCTTTTTGAGCGTCGGCACGCTCGAGCCGCGCAAAGGCTACGCGATCGCCCTCGCCGCCTTCGACCGCCTGTGGCGCGCAGGATTCGACGCGCGCTATGTCGTCATCGGCCGGCCCGGCTGGCAAAGCGAATCCATCGAGATGCGCATCAAGCAGCATCCGGAATTTGGACGCCGGCTCATCTGGCTTGACGACGCCAGCGACGCCGACCTGCGATATTGTTACGAGTGCGCGCGCGCCTTGGTCTTCCCGTCGGCGTTCGAAGGGTTCGGCCTGCCGCTGGTCGAGGCGGCGCGTCACGGCCTGCCGATCATTGCTTCCGATTTACCGATCTTTCGCGAGATCGGCGGCGATCATCCGCGCTACTTCAAGCTTCTCGACGCGGCTGATCTCGCACAGAAAATTCAGGACGCGCTCGATGCGCCGGCGGATAGGCTCATCGCGCCGGTATATACATGGAACAATTCCGCATCGAGCTTGATAAACATAATTTCAAACGAAATATACCAGGAGAGAATAGGCTATCGGACTCCAATATCTGGAGAGGAAAGCCGCAGCTTATGCGGTTAACGCCGCCGCTTGCACGTTAAGTCCAGTTGTACGGTTTCCGCTTGATCGGTTCGCAGCGCGAAGCGATCAAGCGGAATTCGTATTACAGCCTCCGTGGAGGCGACTGCCGGCCTCCTGTTTTGAGGGAGGGTTGAGATGGGGGCCCTCACCCTTTCGCCCCGCGCAAGGCCTCGCGCGCGGAGGCCGCCATCGACGCCGCAGCCTCGTCGCCCGGTTCGATCAGGGCGAAGGGGTCAAGCGCCGGCGTCGTCTCGCGCTCGGGCGCGGCCTCCTCGATGGGTTTGGCCGCCGCCAGCGGCGCGCCTCCTTGCAGCGGGTGCACGGCGTGCGCGTGCGCGTGTTTTTCGAAACGCGCCAGATTGACATGGGGTGGCGCGCCGAGCACCTTTTCGCGCATCAATGCCGCCAGTTTGGCCAGGGTCGCAGCCGGCGACTCGTGGCCGTCTGGCGCTTCGTTCAAAGACTCGGCGACGGCGGGAGGCGGCGCCTCAGCCGCCGCAGGGGCCGGCTCGGACGCCTTGCGGGAGAACGGAATCGACGGCAGTTTTGCGCGCAAACTGGCGAATTTCGCAGCGAGCCCGCCCCTTTGCCGCTGCGCTTCCATCGCCGGCTCCTGCGGCGCTTCGGACTGCAGCGCTTCCGTCGCCAGTTCCTGCGGCGCCGCAGACTGCTGCTCCTCCTCCGCTTCGACCGGCGAAGCCTGCCGCTTGCGCGCCATCCGGCGGTTGACAACAAGAAGCGCGCCCAGGCCGACCACCAGGATTCCGCCGAATTTCAGCGCAGCGAGGGCGCCGAGCGCGGACGTTCCCGGCTCTTTCTCGGCTCCCGCGGTCCGGGCGGCCGCGACCTTGCTGAAGTCGGCGCCGCCGGTCATCAGCGCGACGAGGCCGTAGGGAGCCATTTTGACCGTGGCGGGGTCCGCATCCTCGTAGCCTTTGCCCTTGTCGTAGGCGACAACGCCGGCAAGCGCGCTCGCCTCGCCTTTGAAGCGCGGGGCGCTCGCCTCTTCGCCGGAGACGACGATCTTGAAGGCGCCCTGGCCGCCGAGCGCGAAGGAGCTGCAATTAACGAAGCGGTCACCCGGGCTCTGCGATCCGAGCAGCGCGGCGCGGACGCAGGAGCTCAGGCGATGCTTGGCGTCATAGCGCGGCGCCTCCATCCAGCCGGCGACTTCGAGCGCAGCAAGCCCCTGGCGCGCGCGCGCCGGATTGTCGGCGGCGACCTGCGCCTTGAAAGCCCCCAGAATGGCGGCGGAGTCCATCGACCGGGCGTCCTCGTCCTTGATGTAGCCGTCGTCGACGAGGCTGACATAGGCCATCCAGTCCGGCCGGCTCGACGTCGGCAGCACGACGCCTTGCGTGGCGTTGTCCCAGCTCTGCGCGGCTCCGAACGCCTTGCGCGCCTGCTCGCCGTCGAGATAGACGCGGTTCGCCGGAAGCCACAGCGTCGCGCGGTCCGCGAGGCGCACCTCGACTGGTCCCCGCACGCCTTGGGCCAGCAGGGCGGCATAGGCCTGTTTCTCGCCATTCTGCGCTGACGTCTCGACAGGCGTCTGGACTTGCGCATTGGGCTCGGCGGCGGCCACGACCGACGGCTTAGGCTCCGGCTTGGGCTCCGGCTTGGCGACGGGCGCGGACGGCTTGGCGGCCTCTGCGATCTTCGAATCCGGGCCTTTGGCCGTTTGCACGGCGGGCGCGGGAGTCGCAGCCGACTCGGCGGGGTTCGCTGCCTGGGCGGGCTTGGCCGACTCGGCGATGGGCGCTGGCGCGGACGGCTTGGCGGCCTCCGCGATCTTCAAATCCGGGCCTTTGGCCGCTTGCGCGGCGGGCGCGGGAGCCGCAGCCGGCTCGGCGGGCTTCGCTGCCTCGACAGGCTTGGCAGGCTCGGCGGGTTTCGCCGCCTCAGCGACGGGCGCCGGCGCGGACGGCTTGGCGGCCTCCGCGACCTTCAAATCCGGGCTTTTGGCCGCTTGCGCAGCGGGCGCGGGAGCCGCAGCCGGCTCGTCGGGCTTCGCTGCCTCGACAGGCTTGGCAGGCTCGGCGGGTTTCGCCGCCTCAGCGACGGGCGCCGGCGCGGACGGCTTGGCGGCCTCCGCGATCTTCAAATCCGGGCTTTTGGCCGCTTGCGCAGCGGGCGCGGGAGCCGCAGCCGGCTCGGCGGGCTTGGCCGACTCGGCGACGGGCGCCGGTGTGGACGGGGCGGCCTCGCCGATCTTCAAATCCAGGCCCTTTGGCTCCTGCACGGGGGGGGCTTGCGCGGCGGACTGATCGGCGGGCTTGTCGACGGACTTGACCGCCGGAGCAGACGGCAGGACGGGCTCGCCGGTCTTCAAATCCAGGTCTTTGGCGGTTCGCGCGGGTTGGGGCGTCGCGGGTTTCGCGGCGTCGGCGTCGCCGACATGCGCGGCCTCCGGCTTCGCGGCCTCCTTGGGCGCGGCGACCTGCTGCACGGCCTCGACCACGGGCGCGGGCTTGATTTCCTGAACCGCGACGGGCGTGGGCTTGATTTCCTGCGCCTCGGCCTGCGCGGGCTTCGCGGCCTGCGCAACGCCCGACGCAGGCGCGGACTTCACCGCGACTGCGCCGGGCGCCGGACGCAAGGGCGCCATCTGCACGATGATTTCATCGAACCCTTGCCGCGTCGGAGCCGACAGCATGGGGATATCTATCTCGTGATCAAGGCGGCGACCGTCGCGCGCCACGCCGGTCGAAGGAGCTGAAATCACGCCCGCCGCGGCGACCAGACAGGCGCAGACGAAACGGTGCGACAAACGCGGGCGGGAAAACGACATCAAGCTACTCCGACACTATGAGCGTGTCGACAGCTTGGACGCCCGAAGCTGAATAAAGATTTTAAAGATTAATCTTGGCCCAAACTTACGAAGCATCAAAGTAAACGGGACGCTAACGAGCCGGCGGCCTATCCCAGACGCGCGGGATCGGCGGGCTCAAGCGCAACGCTCTCGCCGCAGCCGCAGGCGGAGATCTGGTTGGGATTTTCGAAGACGAAGGTCGAGGAGAATTTTTCCGTCTTCACGTCCATGCGCGCACCCAGCAGAAACAGCACCGCCTTGGCGTCGACGATGACGCGCGCGCCGTCCTGCTCCACGACTTCGTCGCCGGGCATGGGCTCGGCCAACGCCATTTTGTAGGACATGCCGGCGCAGCCGCCCTTTTCGACGCTGACCCTCAGGCCGGCTCCCGGCGGCGCCGCATCAAGCAGTCCGCGCACACGCTCGGCGGCGGCGGCGCTCAGGCTGAGCACATTGGACGACAGGGCGAGGCCCATGGTTAATCTCCCGTTGCGGCGCGTTGCGCCCCTCAATTATTGGCTCGTAGACCCTTAATAGTTGGCCCATAGACCCGGCGTCGCCAACTCCACCAGATTGGCGTCGGGGTCGCGAAAGTAAAGGCTCCTGCCCCCGCGCGGCCAATTCATCCGCGCCTCGATCACGACGCCCTGTTCTGCTAGCCGCGCCTCCCAGGCGGGAAGATCGCTCAGCCCGATTGCCAGCGCGAAATGCAGCCGCCCCGCCCCGTCGTGCGGCGGGATTTCGCCGCCCGGCAGATGCAGCGTCTCGCCCGTCGAGCCGCGCAAGAACGCCAGCAGCACGCTGCCCGGCCCACAATTGAACGCCCACATCCGCGGATCGCGCAGCAGCGGCGCGAGCCCCAGCGTCTCCTCGTAGAAGCGCCCGCTGCGCGCAAGATCGTCCACGTAAATCGCCGTTTCGAGCACCGCGCCGATCTTTGGCGCCGCAACGGTCATCACAAGCTCCTCGCGGTTTCCCCTTCCCTAACCCTCTCCCGCGTAAGCGGGGAAGGGTTAGGGTGGGCGCTCACCACATATCCAGCGAGATGCGGGCCTCGTCGGACATGCGGCTTTGATCCCATGGCGGGTTGAACACCATATGCACTTTCACGTCAGCGACGCCCGGCACGGCGCTCACCGCGTTCTGCACCCAGACCGGCATTTCGCCGGCCACCGGACAGCCGGGCGCGGTCAGCGTCATGTCGATGTCGACATAGCCGTCGTCGGAGATGTCGACGCGGTAAATCAGGCCCAGTTCGTAAATGTCGGCGGGGATTTCCGGGTCGTAGACGGTCTTCAGCGCCTTGATGATATCGGCGGAAAGCCGCTCCATCGCCTCGGGATCGCAGCTCGGCGCCAGGTTGATCATCGCCGCATTGGCGGGCCCCCCGGTCAACTCAAGACTCTCCGCCTTGTTCACGATCGCCTCCATCATGAGAATAACGCCCGCGCCCGGATCAGCGCCTCGGCGAGCCGGTCGATTTCGCCACGCGTGTTGTACAGCGCAAACGAGGCGCGGCAACTTGAGGTCGCGCCGAAATGCGCCAGCAAGGGCATTGCGCAATGCGTCCCCGCGCGCACCGCAACGCCGGCGCGGTCGATCACGGTCGCGATGTCGTGCGCATGAGCCGCATGCATATTAAAGGCGAGAATAGGCCCTTTTTCGGGCGCCCGTCCATAGATGCGCAGGCCGTCGATCGCCGCCAGCCGCTCATGCGCATAGGCGGTCAGATCGGCCTCATGCGCGCGGATCGCCGCGCGGCCGATACTCTCGATATAATCGAGCGCCGCGCCAAGACCCACCGCTTGGGCGATCGGCGGCGTGCCCGCCTCGAAGCGCTGCGGCGGCGCGGCGTAAGTCACGCTGTCGCGCGTGACTGTTTCGATCATCTCGCCGCCGCCGCAAAACGGCGGCAGATTTTCGAGCCATCGGCTCTTGCCGTAAAGCGCGCCGATTCCGGTCGGCCCGTAAAGCTTGTGGCCGGTCACCACGTAAAAATCGACGTCGAGCGCCTGCACGTCCACGTCGAGATGCACCGCGCCCTGCGAGCCGTCGACCAGCACCGGCACGCCATGCGCATGGGCAATGCGCGCGACCTCCTTGACCGGCGTCGGCGCCGCGACGACATTCGACATATGCGTCAGCGCGACGATCTTAGTGCGCCGGGTGATGAGTTTTTCAAACGCGTCGAGCGAGAAAACGCCGTCGTCGTCGACCTCGATCCACTTGAGCACGGCGCCCTTGCGCTCACGCAGGAAATGCCAGGGCACGATGTTGGAGTGATGCTCCATCAGCGACAGGATGATCTCGTCGCCCTCGTTGATGTGCGCAAGCCCGAAGGACGCCGCCGCGAGATTAAGCGCCTCGGTCGCCGAGCGCGTAAAAACGACTTCGTCCACGGAGCGCGCGTTGAGAAAGCGCCGCACGCTCTCGCGCGCGCCCTCGTACGCTTCCGTCGCAGCGTTGGCGAGATAGTGCAATCCGCGATGCACATTGGCGTATTCGTGCTCGTAGAAATGCGTCAGCCGCTCGATCACCTGCCGCGGCTTTTGCGCCGAGGCGGCGTTGTCGAGATAGACCAGCTCCTTGCCGTAGGGGCGCTCGGAAAGGATCGGAAAATCGCGGCGGATCGCCTCGACATCGAAGGCGGGCGCGACCTTTGCAACGGCCAAGGGTTGATTCATTGCAAAACCTCCCGCCCCGAAAGCCATGCCGAGATGCGCGCGGCCAGCGCCTCGCGCGTCGCTTCGTCCGCGACATGCTCCAGCGCCTCATTGGCGAAGCCTTCGATCAGCAGCGCCTCGGCCTCTCGCTCCGGCACGCCGCGCGCTTCGAGATAAAACAGCTGATCGGCGTCGAGCCGGCCGCAGGTCGCGCCATGGCCGCAGACCACGTCGTCGGCGAAGATTTCCAGCTCCGGCTTGTTGTTCATGCTGGCGCCGTCCGACAGCAGCAGCGCCTTCGATTGCATCACGCCGTTGGTCTTTTGCGCCGCCTGCGCGACGCTGACCTTGCCTTGAAACACGCCCGTCGCCGATTCGTCGACGATGTGGCGGAAGAATTCGCGGCTCTTGCCGCCTAGGCTTTCGTGCCGCACGAACAGCGTCGTGTCGGCGTGATCGCGCCCGCGCAGCAGGCTCGCGCCGCTGAACGCGACATCGGCGTTCGCGCCGTTGAGCGTCGCGAAAATCTGCCGCCGCAACAGGCCGCCGCCCTCGACGAGGCAGAACGAATTGAGCGCGCTCATTTCGCCCAGCGTCGCCAACAGCGAGACGACGCGCACTGCGTCCTCGCCCTGTTTTGAAATCGTCGCGACATGTTCGAGCTTCGCGCCGTCGCCGACCGACAGAACGAGCGCACGATTCTCCTGCGCGCCGGAGGCCTCCAGCGGACGATATGTCTCCAGCAAAGTCGCAGCCGCGCCGGCGCCCAGAATCGCCAGCGAGCGCGTATAGACGGATTGCGCGGCGCCGCCGGAAACGACATTCTCCAGCTCCAGCGGTCGCTCCAGCACGCAGCCGGGCGCAATGCGCAACACGACGCCGTCCTGCATCAGGGCGGCGTTAAGCGCGAGCGCCGCGTCCTTGGCGTCGCCCGCCAGCGCGGCGAGAACCTCGGCTTCGCCCTGCGCCAGCGCCTCGCGCAAGGATTGCGCGCGAACGCCATAGGGCAAAGCGGAAAGATCGGAAAGATCGGGACGAAAGGCTCCGTCGAGCACGACGAGTCGGCAGGAGGACCGCTCGCGCGCTAGCGTCGGCGCGGCGGGTTCGGCGGCGCGCAGCGGCGCGATCTGGCGCAGCGCGGCGCGCAGATCGGTGTAGTGCCATTCCTCGACGCGGCGGTTCGGCAGGCCGCGACGCGAAAACGTCTCCCAGGCGCGCGCGCGCAAATCGCTGGCGGCGTCGTTCTTCCGCTGCTCGAAAAAAGAAGCGAGCATGAGATTGGCCTCTATCTGTTGTTCGTTCATCATCGCGCTCAAGCCGCTTCGCCGATGTAATCCCTATAGCCGCTCGTTTCGAGTTCGAGCGCCAGCTCCGGTCCGCCGCTGCGCAGGATGCGCCCCCGCGCCATCACATGCACCGTGTCGGGCTTTATATAGTCGAGCAGGCGTTGATAGTGGGTGATGACGAGAAAGCCGCGATCCTTGGCCCGCAGCGCGTTGACGCCATCCGAGACGACGCGCAGCGCGTCGATATCGAGGCCGGAATCCGTCTCGTCCAGAATGCACAGACGCGGCTCCAGCAGCGCCATCTGCAAAATCTCCATGCGCTTCTTTTCGCCGCCGGAAAAACCGCAGTTGAGCGGACGCCGCAGCATCTCCTTGACGACGCCGAGCCGCGCCGCCGCCTCGTTGACGCGCTTCATGAAGTCGGGCGTTTGCAGCTCCTCCTCCCCGCGCGCGCGCCGCTGCGCATTGAGCGCGGCTTTCAGAAAAGTCATCGTCGCGACGCCGGGAATCTCCACCGGATATTGAAAGGCCAGAAACACGCCCTTGGCGGCGCGCTCATGCGGCGCGAGCTCCAAAATGTTCTCGCCGTTCAGCAGCACCTCGCCCTGCGTGACCTCATAGCCCTCGCGCCCGGAGACGACATATGACAGCGTCGATTTTCCGGTGCCGTTAGGCCCCATGATCGCCGCGACTTCGCCGTCGTGAACGGTGAGGTTGAGCCCATCGAGAATCTTGCGCTCGCCGATGGAGACATGGAGGTTTTTGATTTCAAGCATTAAAGGCTCCAAACGACGAAAATGTTTCCGCGACGTCCATCCGACCCATGCTGACGCACGGGCCACCTTCTCCCACAAGTGAGAGAAGGGAGGGCGCGCCTCCCTTCTCCCGTGGAACGGGAGAAGGTGGCCCCGCGAAGCGGGGTCGGAGATGAGGGCTCTCGAAGCGACTGGAATGCCCGCTCATCCCACGCTCCCCTCAAGACTTATCGAAATCAGCTTCTGCGCCTCGACCGCGAACTCCATCGGCAGCTGTTGCAGCACATCGCGGACAAAACCGTTGACGATCAGCGCCGTCGCCTCCTCCGCCGAGAGGCCGCGCTGCATCGCGTAGAACAGCTGGTCCTGCGAGATCTTCGAGGTCGTCGCCTCGTGCTCGAATTGCGCGGAAGGATTCTTGCTCTCGATATAGGGCACGGTGTGCGCGCCGCAGCGGTCGCCGATCAGCAGGCTGTCGCAATTGGTGAAATTGCGCGCGCCGTCGGCCTTGCGATGCGCGGAGACCAGCCCGCGATAGGTGTTTTGCGAGCGCCCCGCCGAAATGCCCTTGGAGATGATGCGGCTCTTGGTGTTCTTGCCGAGATGGATCATCTTGGTGCCGCTGTCGACCTGCTGGCGCCCGTTCGACACGGCGATCGAATAGAACTCGCCCTGCGAATTGTCGCCGCGCAGGATGCAGGACGGATATTTCCAGGTGATCGCCGAGCCGGTCTCGACCTGCGTCCAGCTGATGTGCGAATTTTTCCCGCGGCAATCGCCGCGTTTCGTCACGAAATTATAGATGCCGCCCCGGCCCTCGCTGTCGCCGGGATACCAGTTCTGCACGGTCGAATATTTGATCTCGGCGTCGTCGAGCGCGATCAGCTCCACGACAGCCGCGTGAAGCTGGTTCTCGTCGCGCTTGGGGGCCGTGCAGCCTTCGAGATAGCTCACATATGACCCGGCGTCGGCGATGATCAGCGTGCGCTCGAACTGGCCGGTGTTCTTCTCGTTGATGCGGAAGTAAGTGGACAGCTCCATCGGGCAGCGCACGCCGGGCGGCACGTAGACGAAAGAGCCGTCGGAAAACACCGCCGAGTTCAGCGTCGCGAAGAAATTGTCGCTGACCGGCACGACCGAGCCGAGATATTTTCGCACCAGTTCCGGATGCTCGCGCACGGCTTCCGAGATCGGGCAGAAGATCACGCCGGCCCGCGCCAGCTCTTCCTTGAAGGTCGTAGCGACGGATACGCTGTCGAACACTGCGTCGACAGCGACCTTGCGCACCTCGACGCCGGCGAGAATCTCCTGCTCGCGCAACGGAATGCCGAGCTTTTCGTATGTGCGCAAAAGCTCGGGATCGACGTCTTCGAGCGAGGTCGGCCCCGGCGTCGATTTGGGCGCCGAGTAATAATAGAGATCCTGATAGTCGATGCGGGGATGTTCGACGCGCGCCCAGTTCGGTTCGGTCATAGTTAGCCAGCGGCGGTAGGCCGACAGCCGCCAGTCGGTGAGCCATTGCGGCTCGTCCTTTTTGGCCGAGATGAAACGGACGATGTCTTCGGAGAGGCCTTTCGGAGCCTTGTCCGATTCGATGTCGGTCGAGAAGCCGTATTTATAGGCGTCGACGTCGATGGACTCGACGGCGTCAACGGTCTCTTTCAGAGCCGCCATCTTCACTTCTCCTCGTCACGGCGGGTTCAAGGCCCGTCGGCCGAATCTCTTGGGCGCGAGGCCCTTAGCTCAGGCGACGGACGACCGCGATCTTATCCGATCCACGACCCGTGCAAGAGCGATGCCGAACAACTCTACATCCTTTGCGCTCGACCGCCAACCCAGGCTGATCCGCAGCATCGCGGCTTCGTTAAACCCCATCGCCAGCGCAACATGCGAGGCGCGCGGCTTGCCCGAGGAGCAGGCCGAGCCCGAAGAAACGGCGACGCCCTCCAGATCCAGCGCCATCGCCAGCGTATGCGCAGCGATCCCCGGCGCGATAAAGGCGCTGGTGTTGGGAAGGCGCGGCGCACCCCTCCCAAGAAACCGCGCCTCGGGGAGAGTCCCGGCGATCCGCCGCTCCGCCTCCTCGCGCAGTTCGGCGAGCCGGCCCGCATCCGCCAACTCGCCCATCGCGGCCACAAAGGCGGACGCAAAACCTACCGCCGCCGCGACATTTTCGGTCCCGGCGCGGCGGCCCTTCTCTTGCCCGCCGCCGCGAAGGATCGTCTCGCTTATATGGAGATCGCTCCGCGAAAAGGCCAGAGCCCCGGCGCCGGCGGGTCCGCCGAGCTTATGCGAGGAAAACAACAAAACATCCGCGCCTAATGTCGAGAATGTTGCGTCGCAACGGCCGACGGCCTGCGTCGCGTCGCAGACCAGGAGCCCGCCGGCCGCATGGACGAGCGCCGCCGCCTCTTGCACGGGCTGGATGACGCCGGTCTCGTTATTGGCCGCCTGAAGCGCGAGCATGATGCGCCGCGCCCCGTGGGCGGACAGCGCCGCCTCCAGCGCAGCCAGGGACAATTGCCCCTCCGGCGTCAGCGGCAGGGTTTCCACCGCCCCGGCGGGAAAACGATGGCCTTTGAAAACGCAAGTATGCTCGCCCGCGGCGAGCAGCAGCAGGTCGAAGGGAGCGGAGCCGCGGCCGGTTTGCAGCTGCGGTGTCAGCGCGAGATTGGCGGCCTCGGTCGCGCCGCTGGTGAAAACGAGGTTGCGCGCCGCCGTCCCGACGCCAGCCGCGAGCGTCGAGCGCGCCCCCTCGAGAAGCCAGCGCGCCGCGCGCCCTTCGGCGTGGATCGAGGAAGGGTTGCCGAACGCATCGAGGGCCCCGAGCATCGCCTCGCGCGCGGCGGGGCGCAACGGGGCGGTGGCGTTGTAGTCGAGATAGACGCGGGGCGGGGTCATGGCCAGGTTGTAGCGCTTTTCGCGCAGGCGGGGAAACGGCGAAAAGCCCCTTTCCTAACCCTCCCCCTTGCGGCTAAGGGAGTCACACGTCTTTTGCCATCGCCCATCCTCGTTTGATGGCCTCGAACTGGATGAGGCCATCGTGCACGGTTTTTGGTCCGGGCGGTTTGTAGCGGCCGCCGACGTGGCCGGACCAGCCGCCGAGGCGTCCGATGACCCCCAGGCGGCGCGCGCCAGGGTTCCCCGGCGTGGGGGTTTTTCTGTTTTTCGGTCTTGCTTTCGAGTTTCGCCGCCAGCGTCTCGATCAAGGGCTCGTCGGGGGCTTCGAAGGCGTCGTTGAGCATTTGGCCCGTCGCGCCGTCGCGCGCCTGCACGAGTTGCGGCACGCCGTCGCCGCGATCATCGCCGCGACGGCGAGCTTGGCGAGCGGCTCGACCTCGACGATCTCACTGTCCTCTATGCGCAAGCATTGGCGCTTGAACGTGCGGAACAGCTGTTCGATCAGCCAGCGCCGACGACACCAAATCGCAATGCGCCGACATTGCCGCTCCTCTCCCGAATCGCTACGGAAAACGAATCAGCTCCTTCCGCCGCCCGCAAGGCCCGACTTGTATGCATGCGGTAGCCGTTCGCTTGTGGGAGAAGGCGGCCCGCCGAGCTGAATTAACGGATTCCGTAAGATATCCGACGCTCGCAACTCGCATGATTCCGTGCGAGCGAAAAACGCTCTACCGCGCTTTTCGTCACGCTCTCGCAAGGCGTCGTTTGAGATCGGTCGCTATGCGCCGCACACAGGGCTGGAGCACGAGATTTGCGTGCGTGCCCGGAATGTTCACGATTTCACAATCGGGCGCGACGCGCTTCCAGAACTCCTGCACGCCGCTCAAGAATATCGGCATGATCGTTGCCCTATAAACGACGACCGCTCCGTCATATTTTGTGAAAACGGTTCTCTCGATCGCGTCGTAAAGCTCCCTCATAAAGCATTGTTGGTAAGCTGGATATTGCGAGTAATTGTTTATGGTTTCCTGCACGGGATGACGGGCCAAGCCACCATCGTCCTGATCTCGCGCTTTTGCCCGGAATTTACGTATTTTAAACCAAAATTGGCTGCTTAAGCGGCCAAAATCATCGTTCAAAAGCGCCCAAGGCAGATTGCACAAAAATTTAGCCAGATACTTCGGCCGCGATCCTGTGATCCTGGCGTTTTTCGGCGCCCCGTCGATGGACGCCAGCAAGCCGACCTCGCGGCCCATCGCGGTTAGTTCCTTCGATATTTCCATCGCGACCAGCGCTCCGGACGACCACCCGCCCAGATGGATTGGCCCTTCGGGTTGAAACTTGACGATGGCCTCGGCGTAATGACGGGCGATGAATTTAAGCAAATGCCCGTAATCTGCGTCGATCATCAGTTTTTTGGGCGCCTGAATCGCAAAGAATCGAACGCCTCCGGCGACTTCCTTCGCCAAACAACTGAAATCCGTCGCGCCGGCCCCTGTGATGGCGTGAACGCAATAGAAGGACGGCGCCGTCGATTCCGGCGTCAGCGAGTCTTCGTTAAGAGGCACGATAATTTTTGGCGACAGTCGCGCCATGAAGGCAGCGCGGTCTATTTGGGTCTGGTCGCTCATGAACCCCTCATTTCCAAAAGACTCATATTGACCAAATTTCGTGGACAAATCATGAATATGCAGAATCCCGTCGCAACGACGCTGGCGCCGTGGACCGTCCGGTCAAGCGCATTTGAGCGAAGTTCTCAGTTTTCGCGTGAGGAGAGCGGTGGGCGAAGGATTTGAAGCCAACTGTTAACAAACTTTTCCTGGCCGGATGCGGAGAAGTGTTGTCCGTCATAGCGGTCCGCGGGCGTCACATCCAAATCGGTGTCCGGACCCGCAAAAACCAGCTTTCGCTCCACCAGCGAGTCCTGCGCGCTTCGCACGGGATTGTCCGGGACCCAAGCCGACGTGTCCGCGCTCCCGCTGTTCTTGCAAACATACACGGGCGCAGAAACATTACGCGCACGTATGGTGGCGAGGACGGAAGCGAAGCGCGCGGAATAGTCCCGCTCGGACGTTCCCTGGAGGAAATCCGCGTGCCCCTGATGCCACAAAAAATGCGTAACTCTGTATGCGCCTTGAAGACCATCAAGCGTATGTTGCAACAATTGATTCAAGCGCCCGTCCGCAGCCCAGTCTGCGACGGAGGAGCCTCCGATGCCGGCGGAAACGATAATCGCTCGGTCAAAACGCCCGCTTTCGACGAGCTTGTTGCCCAATAACGTCCACGATTCACCCAGGAAACCGCTCGCTCCCAAAAGCGGAGAGGACGCGAGATAGCAACGGCCGTCGAAGAAGTTAACCACCCTGTCGTCGACCCCGACATAGCGCTGTCCCTGGTGGTTCGCGCTGTTGGACTGGCCAAACGTAAAGAGAACCGCCGTCCTCGGCGTCTGCGCCGGGCAGGGAACGGTTTGCTTGCCGGGAAAGGCGACCAACCGCTCAAAACCGTCAAATTGGATCGGACTGCGAGCGAGCCGGTCTTTGAGGCTTTTGACTTGCGGATACGGCCAAAGATGATCCAAACCGCTTTTCAGTCCGCACACATATCCCAAGAAAGCGGCGAGGATAATGAGCCAGAATTTCGGATCATGCATCTGCGGCATTTCAAGCTCCCGAGGCGAAGACGGCGCCTCGCCGCTCCGGGTCAAAGCCAGTCCAACGGCGACCGCTTGCAGCATTCCGTGTCGCGCGCGCCAAGCGTTGGACAGCCCCCGTCGCGCCCGGTAATCTCGCCAAACGTCACCCCTTTTCCGCGCTCTTTTGATAGTCCTTCACGTCCGAAAACACGATTTGCGGATGGCGCTCGCTGTCGTAGCGCAGCGAATAGGCGCTGGGGGCCATGAACACCGGGTCGCCGTCGATGTCGAGTGCGATCGCCGAGCCGTGGGCGTCGATAAACCCGCGCAGCGCGGCTTTATCGTCCGAACTGATCCAGCGGCAGAGCGTGAAGCGCGACATTTCATAAGCGACCGGCAATCCGTATTCGGCGTTAAGCCGCGTCGCCAGCACGTCAAGCTGCAGCGCGCCGACCATCCCGACAATGGCGCCCGAGCCGTCCTGCGGAATAAACAGCTGCACCACGCCCTCCTCGGCGAGCTGCCGCAGGGCTTCGCGCAGCTTCTTGGCTTTCATCGCGTCGCCGAGCGTGATACGGCGCAGGATTTCCGGCGCGAAGCTCGGCACTCCGCGGAACACCAGATCCTCGCCCTCGGTCAGCGTATCGCCGATACGCAATATCCCGTGATTGGGCAATCCCACGACATCGCCCGCAAAGGCCTCGTCGGCGATGGAGCGGTCGCGCGCGAAAAAAAACTGCGGCGCATTGAGGCTGATCGACTTGCCGGTGCGCACCAGCTTGACCTTCATGCCGCGGGTAAGCTTTCCCGAGCAGATGCGCATGAAGGCGATGCGGTCGCGATGATTGGGGTCCATATTCGCCTGAATCTTAAAGACGAAGCCGGTCATTTTAGGCTCAATGGCCTCGACCGGGCGCTTATCGGCTTGCTGGGCGCGCGGCGAGGGCGCGTAGGCGGCCATCGCGTCGATGAGATCGCGCACGCCGAAATTGCGTAGGGCGCTGCCGAAAAACACGGGCGTCAGATGGCCCTCGCGAAAGGCGGCGAGGTCGAAGGGCTTCGCGCCCTCCTGGGCGAGCTCCGCCTCCTCGCGCCAGGCGTCCGCCTCGAAAGGCGGCAACAGCGCGGTCAAAGCCGGATCGTCTAGCCCGGAGACGGTCATCAGCTCGTCATCTTTGTCGAGCTTGCGAACCGATTTTGTCGCGAAACAATAAGTGCCGGCGAAGGTCTTGCCGCGGCTGATCGGCCAGGTGACCGGCGCGGTGTCGAGCGCCAGGGTCTTTTCGATCTCGTCGAGCAGTTCGAACGGATCGCGGCTCTCGCGGTCGAGCTTATTGATGAAGGTGACGATCGGAATATCGCGCAGCCGGCACACCTCGAAAAGCTTTCGCGTGCGCGCCTCGATGCCCTTGGCCGCGTCGATGACCATCACGGCGGCGTCGACCGCCGACAGCGTGCGATAGGTGTCCTCGGAGAAATCCTCGTGGCCCGGCGTGTCCAGCAGGTTGAAGACGCAATCGCCATATTCGAAGGTCATCACCGAGGTGACCACGGAAATCCCGCGCTCGCGCTCTATGCTCATCCAGTCGGAGCGGGTCTGCGTGGCGCTGCGCTTGGCGCGGACCTGGCCGGCGAGCTGAATCGCGCCGCCGAACAGCAGCAGCTTCTCGGTCAGCGTGGTCTTGCCGGCGTCGGGATGCGAAATGATCGCGAAGGTGCGCCGCCGGGAGATGGGATCGGCGAGCTCTGAATCGAAAAGCTTGGCGTTGGGCGTGGGAGCGTTCATTTTTTCCGGGCGAAACCTTCAAGGCGCATGGCGCGCGCTGTCCTCTGCGCGCCGTCTTAGCCCGATCTGCGCCCGGTGGCGAGAGGGCGCCCGTCGTCGCCTCGCCATTGTCAAATCAACGCCAGATTATTATTGGCGACTGCCTGCAGGATATGGGCGATGGCGGTCTCCGCCGTCGTCGGGTCGTAAGTCACGCTGTGAATGGCCCGCGTCGCCGCCGCGAAAGCCGCGTCGGTCGTGGTGTGGGCGTCGAGGATCGTTCCGCCGGTCTGCGTGGAAAAGGACGCATACATCTCCGAAACCGCCAGCTTGTTGTCGAGCGAGGTCTGACGCTGCACGCCGGCCTGATATTGCGCGGTCGTCAGGATGGAGGGCTGCGTCGAGAGATCATACTGGATGAACTCCTGCACGAATGCCCCGACGATTTCGGAGCGCGCCGTCTGCACGCTGGCGCCCTTCGCCTCCAGCGCCGCCAATTGGGCGGTCCAATAAGTGAGCCCCCCCGGATCACCGCCATTGCCGCCAATATTGATGTAGAGCGCCGCAATGAATTGGCTGTCGTTCAGACTGCCGTAAGTGGCGTTGAAGTAAGTGCTTTGCGTGGTGACGAACAGCTGCCCGAGCAATTGGGCGTTTTGCGTGGTGATCGCCGTCACGCCGGCGTTCGCCAGGGTGGCGCCCGCGACGCCCTCCCAGTAGGCGAGGCCGGGAGAATCGGCGGCGCGGTCGTAGAGCACCGCATAGAGGCCGAGCACTTCCTGTTGAATGCTCGTAGGCGGCGGCGTCGAGGCGGCGTTGATCGCAACGCCAAGATCGGCGGTCACGCCGGTCGACAGATGATTGCCGCTCAAATCCACGATCGTCGCGTTGGTGGGCAGGTTCAGGCCCGTCACGTGCAGATCGGAGGCGCTGTCGCCGGGCTGCACGACATAGTAAAACGTCAGCGCGTTTGTGCCTGAACCGCTGGCGTAGGTCGCGACCTCGTTGTCGCTGAGCTGCAAGGTCGGCGTTCCCGTCACGCTCACCGCCGAGGTCGTATCCAACGTCAGCGTCACCACATGCCCCGCGCCGACCGTCGAGGAGCTGTTGTCCGTCGCCGCGGTGATGGTGGCGACCGCCGGACCCGTCTGCGATGCAACATGGAAGCCCAGCACGTTCAGTAAGGTGATATCGGTCGACGAGACCGGGTTGGCGGTCCCTAGCAAGAAATAAGCGTCGAAGGAATCGTTGGGCACGGTGTTGGACCAATCGCCCAAATCGCTTGTCGTGGAAAAGCTGCCGAGGTTGGTCACTCCTCCATTAATCGAAAAATACGACGGGCCTCCGACCTGTGTCTGGATGACCGCGGGCGAGGCGTATTGAAATAAATCCGTCACCGTCAGGGGCGAGCCTGCATTGAGCCCGCTGTCGCGGCCCAAGGCATGGGTCAGTTCGTGCAGCGCGTCGCCAAGGAAACTATATTCCCCCGCGACCGCCGTATTGCTTGTGCTAAAATTCCAATTGGCCGAACTGCTGAATCCGACATATCCGTCAACTTCCGTCCCATTCGCCGGGAGTAGGCCCCACGCCTTTTCTTGCGCTTGGGAAACGAAGAACCCCGCGCCATTGCTGATGTCGATGGTTGGCAAATTGGCGTAGGCGGTAGAGTCGGCGGCCGAGTTGGAATTCGCCAGCAGGTCGGCTTTCAATTGACCATAGGACAATATTGCGCCGTTGGCCCCGCCTTCGCCGAGATTGCCCGCGCCTAAAGATTGGCCGTCAACCTCTCCCCAGCCAACGCTAAGAGTTACGGTTATGTTATTGGTTATTAGACTATCGAGATATTGGACCGCATAGTTCATCGCGGTGACAAACGCCGCCGGAGCGTTTTGCGTGCTCGAATCCCAATTCAAAACTATCTGCATCGACGGCCTCCGGCTCGTCGCGGGGCGTTAGCAATATTCCGCCTGGCGCGCAAGCTCCGCGCCCGGGCGCGAGCTGCAACGACTTGGCGGCTATGGCGACCTTGGAAAACGCGGTGGCGCGACGGAGCTCATTGTTCGGCGCAAAAGCGCGCTAATTAAGGCGCCCGCGCGATTTTCGCGCTCAAATCAACGCCAAATTATTATTGGCGACGGCCTGTTGAATAAGGCCGATGAGCGTCTCCGCCGTCGTCGGATTGGAAGTCACGTTGTGAATCGCCGCCGTCGCCGCCGCGAATGCCGCGTCGGTGGTGGTGTGGGCGTCAAGGATCGCTCCGTTGGGCTGCATGGAAAAATACGCATACATATCCGAGACCGCCAGCTTGTTGTCGAACGTGGCTTGACGCTGCACGGCGGCCTGATATTGCGCGGTCGTCAGACCCACGGGCTGCGTCGAAAGATCATATTCGATGAATTCCTGCACGAACGCCCCGACGATTTCGGAACGCGCCATCTGCACGCTGGCGCCATGAGCCTCCAGCGCCGTCAACTGGCCGGCCCAATAAGCGACTCCGGACGGATCGCCGCTGTTGCCCCCGATATTCGTGTAGAGCGCCGAGATGAACTGACTGTCGTTCAGACTGCCGTAAGTGGCGTTGAAATGTGCGCTTTCCGTGATGACAAACAGCTGCCCGAGCAATTGGGCGTTTTGCGTCGAGATCGCCGTCGTCGCGCCGCCTTCCGGGACCGCGCCGATGATGCCCTCCCAATAGGCGACGCCGGCAGCGTCGGCGGCGCGGCCATAGACCGCCGCATAAAGGCCAAGCACTTCCTGCTGAATAGTCGTCGCCGGCGGCGCCACGGCGCCGTTGACCCCAATGCCGAGGTCGGCGGTCACGCTGGTCGACAGACTATTGCCGCTTGAATCCACGATGGCCGAGTTGATGGTCGGCAGGTTCAAGCCCGTCACATGCAGATCGGCAGTGTTGTCGCCGGGCTGCACAACATAGTAAAATGTCAGCGAGTCGGTTCCCGAGCCGCTGGCGTAAGTCGCGACTTCATTGTCGCTGAGTTGCAAGGTCGGCGTTCCCGTCACGATCACCGCCTGGCTCGTATTGAGCGTCAGCGTCACCACGTGGCCGGCGCCGACCGTCGAAGAGCTGTTGTCCGTCGCCGCCGTGACCGAGCCCACCGTCGGACCCGTGCCCGGGCCCGTCGACGAACCCACGTTGAACCCCAGCACATTCATTAACGTGATGTCGGTCTGCGACATCGGGAGGGAGGCCCCTGGAGTGGCGAAGGCGTCGAAGGAATCGTTCGGCACCGTGTTGGACCAATCGGCCAGATCGCTCGTCGAGGAAAAGTTGGCGAGGTTGGTGGCGCCGCCATTGATCGAAAAATACGACGCGCCTCCGACCTGTGTCTGGATGACCCCGTGCGAGGCGTATTGAAATAAATCCATCACTCCAAGAGACGAGCCCACGTTGAGCCCGCTGTCGCGACCCAGGGCGTGGGTCAATTCGTGCAGCGCAACGCCAAGAAGACTATATTCTCCGGATACCCCGGTTGCAGTTGTGCTGTAGTTATAAGGTCCGGAAGTGCCGAAGCCCACCGCTCCGTCTACTCCGGCTCCTGTCGCCGAAATCAGCCCCCAGGCTTTTTCTTCCGCAGCGGAAACAAAGAACCCCGCGCCATTGCTGATATCGGTGGTCGGCAAACTGGCGTAGGCGGTAGCGTCGGCGGCCGAGCTGGAATTCGCCAGAAGGTCGGCTTTCAACTGCGTATAGGACATTATTACGCCGTTGGCGCCGCCTTCGCCGAGGTCGCCCGTCGCCAGGCTTTGGCCTGCGACTTCTCCCCAGCCAACCTGGATATTTACGGTTATATTATTCGTTATCAAACTATCAAGATATTGGGCGGCCGCGTTCATTACCGTAATAAAGCCCGACGGCGCGCTGGAAGTGCTGGAATCATAGATCAGATTTATCTGCATAGTTCTGCCCCTGTCGCACAGAACTCGCTTATGACACGCATCTACCTAAGCATCGGTTAATGATGATGCTATTTTGTGTTTGACTTAATTTGCAATTGATTTCCACGAGCGCGCGTCCGCCTACTCGGCCGGCAAAAGCCTTCGGAGCGGACGAATTGAATGAATGGGCGTCGCTCGAATAAGAGGGACTTCCAGTGTCGCGGCTGGGCTCGATGGTCGATTTAACCCCGTACGCCCGGCCGCTCTCGCGCGGACGGCGAAGCATTTCGTCGCTCATCGCCCGATTGTCTCGAGCCCCCGCGCGGTAGCGCGGCCGCCCGGCTTGCGCGCAGCCGCGCCGATGTTCATACAAACGCCGGACACGCCGCGCGCACGAATCGGCTTGCGGCGCCGGCGGCGCGACGGAGGATTGTGACGATGGCGCAAAAAGGCTCTTCTCCCCCCGCAGGCGGCGAGGACAAAGCGGTCACCCCGATCGAATTGCGCGAGGCGCTGGAAGACCGTTATCTGCGCTATGCGCTCTCGACCATCACCGGCCGCGCGTTGCCCGACGCGCGCGACGGCTTGAAGCCCGTGCATCGCCGCATTCTCTATGGAATGCATATTTTGCGGCTCGACCCCGGCGCGCCGTTCAAAAAATGCGCGAAGATCGTCGGCGACGTGATGGGCTCGTTCCATCCGCACGGCGACCAGGCGATCTATGACGCGCTGGTGCGCCTCGCGCAGGATTTTTCGTCGCGCTATCCGCTCGTCGACGGCCAGGGCAATTTCGGCAATGTCGACGGCGATTCCGCCGCCGCCTACCGCTATACCGAGGCCCGTATGACCGCCGTCGCACGGCTGCTTTTGGAAGGGATCGACGACGACGCGATCGACTTCAAGCCCAATTATTCGGGCGAGGAGGAGGAGCCGATCGTGCTGCCCTCGGCGCTACCCAATCTGTTGGCCAACGGCTCTCAGGGCATAGCGGTCGGCATGGCGACCTCGGTGCCGCCGCACAATGTCGCCGAGCTTTGCGACGCCGCGCTTTATCTGATCGGGCATCGCACCGCCAGCGCGGAGCAATTGCTGACCTTCGTGCAGGGACCGGACTTTCCCACCGGCGGCATTGTCGTCGACAAGCGCGCCGACATCATCGAAACCTATCGCACCGGGCGCGGCGGGTTTCGCCTGCGCGCCCGCTGGAACAAGGAAGAGCAGCCGCGCGGCGGCTGGGTCGCCGTCGTCACGGAAATTCCCTATGGCGTGCAGAAATCGCGACTGATCGAGCGGCTCGCCGAACTGGTGATGGAGAAGAAACTGCCGCTGGTCGCCGATGTCCGCGACGAGTCGGCGGAGGATGTCCGCATCGTCTTCGAACCTCGCGCGAAAAATGTCGATCCGGCGCTGATGATGGAGACGCTGTTCAAACTGTCGGAGCTGGAGATCCGCTTCTCCGTCAACATGAACGTGTTGGTCGATGGCGTCACGCCGCGCGTCGTCTCGCTCGACGAGGCGCTGCGGCAATGGCTCGATCACCGCCGCGCCGTACTGCTGCGCCGCTCCCGCCATCGGCTGACGGCGATCCTGCGGCGGCTCGAACAGCTCCAGGGCATGCTCGTCGTCTTTCTCAATCTCGACGAGGTAATCCGCATCATTCGCGAGGAGGACGACGCCAAGCGCGCGCTTAAAAGCGCCTTCGATCTTTCGGATTTGCAGGCCGATTATATCCTCGACACAAGGCTGCGCGCCTTGCGCAAACTGGAGGAGATGGAGCTGCGCAAGGAGCATGCGGAGCTGACCAAGGAGCGCGCCGAGGTCGAGGGGCTTTTGGCCGACGAGCCCAAGCAATGGCGCGCCATCACGGCGCAAATTCGCGAACTGAAAAAGACATTCGGCTTGACGACGAAGCTCGGGGCGCGGCGCACGACTTTCGAAGACGCGCCGGAGGCCGGAAATCTCGACCTCGCGGAAGCGATGATCGAGCGCGAGCCGATCACCATTGTGGTCTCGCAAAAGGGGTGGATTCGCTCGCTCAAGGGGCATGTCGCCGATATCTCCACCTTGCCATATAAGGGCGACGACGCGCTGGAGACGGCGTTCTTTGCGCAGACGACCTCGAAAATTCTCGCCTTCGCCTCCAACGGCAAGGTCTTCACGCTCGATGCCGCCAAACTGCCGGGCGGGCGCGGCCATGGCGAGCCGATCCGCCTGCTTGCCGACATCGACGAGGACGCCAGCATCGTTCGGGTGGCGCCCTATACGCCGGGCGCCGCGCTGCTGCTGATCGGCGACGACGGGCGCGGTTTCGTCGTCGCGGAAGACGATCTGATCGCAACGACGCGCAAGGGCCGCGCCGTGCTTAACCTCGACGCGCCGGCCCGGCTGAAAATCGTCGCGCCGGCGCAGGGCGATCATGTCGCGATCATCGGCGAGAACCGCAAGCTGCTGGTGTTTCCGCTTATCGAGACGCCGCGCATGGCGCGCGGCAAGGGCGTGCGGATGCAGCGCTACAAGGACGGCGGCGTTTCTGACGCCAAGGTGTTCGCGCTGACTGAGGGCCTCGGCTGGACGGATTCCTCTGGCCGCGTGTTCAATGTCGCGGGCGCGGAGCTGAAGGAATGGATCGGCCATCGCGCCGAGGCCGGCCGCCTGCCGCCGAGGGGATTTCCGAAGAACAACAAGTTCGGGTGAGGCGGAGGCGAACAAGGGGTGTTAAACCACTATTCGTCAGCGGGCTTTCGGCCTTCGATCAACAAGTAAAGGCCGAATCGATCTCCCAGCAAACGAACCAGCGGACGCGGATACAGCGCCCAGACAATGCGCGCCAAGGCGCCTTGGTAACGTGCGCTCGGCTTGATCTCCAACAGATCCCCTGGCCCCAACCTGGTCGCGACCCGAACCTTTTCGAATCCGGCGGCCCGAGCCAGTTCAGCCCCCTCCGACCTCGTGTAGGCTTTGGTTCCCGGGCTTTCGAGATGCTCGAAAACCGCCTTCCTGAGACCGAGATCCGGTCTACCCTTGGCGAGGCCATACATCAAATAGAGCATCAATGCGGTCCAAGAATGGACGTGATAAACCATCGTGCGCACGACGCCACCCGGCTTCAGCACACGCAAAACTTCGCGATAGGCCTGCATGGTATTGGGCGTGTGGTGCAGAACCCCCCAAGAATAAACGATGTCGAACGACGCGTCGGCGAAGGGCAACGCCTCCGCGTCCGCCGTCTTCAGCACGAATCGGTTGTCGGGAACGCCTTCCAGCGCGAGACGCTCGGCGGTCAACGCAATAGCAGCCTCGGTCAAATCAACGCCCGTCGCATGTTCCGCGTGCCGACACCATTCGATGAAATCCGAGCCAGCTCCGACGCCGATTTCGAGGACGCGTTCGCCGGCGGCTTCGTCGAAGCGCGCGAAAGAGTCGATATAGGGCTCCAGCGTCTGGCGCGCCTGCGCGATTTCGCGGAACCAAGTCAGCCTATCCGCCGCCTCGCCATAGCGGGCGCCGCAGGTCTCTCGCTCCCAATGGTCGTGAACCCGCGATTTGAGCGCCTCGGTCTCAGCTCGCGGATCGACGCTTGTAACGCGAATTCGGCCGTTGCTCGGGTCGCTCATCCGCGCCGTCGGAGGACTTCGTGTTAGCGAGCGAACTTCTGACGAAATCTCGCGGCGCTTTATTTCATCGATAGACACGCGCAAATTCTCCCATCGATTGACGGCGACCTCATTCAGTCGCCGCAAGGCTGCGCCTCGTCAGCCAGACAAATAGAGGTTGTGCTTGCCGTGCCGCGCACTATGACGTTGTGGGCGGGCGATTAGACAGCAGTGGTCTGTTGACATTCAATACTACTATTCCGCTAAATTGCGAAATTGAATGTCGACACAGGTTTAGGCCAAACGCCTACCCCAATTAAGGGAGGAGTGCGCGACGGATTCCCAATCACGAACAGCAATTTCATGGACGCGAAAACCTAACAATATTCACGTTATAGCTATATATATCAATTATTTACGGCAGACGTTTGCGCCCAACCGATATGGTTCGGCTTCTTTTCACAGTATCGAGATTTGGAATCTCGTTGGCCGCGGCTCCGTTCGCGCGCCTTTCGCCTCGTGGCAATCGCGCGCGGAGGTCGTCTCTTTTTTGCCGGCTGAGAAGCTTCGGAATCGCCAGGCGCGGCAAAGCCGGCTTGCGCGTCGAGGCGCCGGCGTGCGACAAACCCGCGGCGACCGGACGGGCTTGCGCCGAGGATACGACGCCGTGAAGCCTCACGCGCCGCCGTGCAGAATCCACGTTGAAAACCGGGGTAACCCGATCCTTCGCGACAAAGGTCTCGAGTTTTGCGATAACCGCGCCATGTCAGCCAAGCACCCCATCATTTCGATCACGGGCTCGTCAGGAGCCGGCACGAGCTCGGTCAAGCAGACCTTCGAGCAGATATTCCGTCGCGAGCGCATAGAGGTCGCCTATGTCGAGGGCGATTCCTTTCATCGCTACGATCGCGACGAAATGAAACAGGTCATGCTCGACGCGCAGGCGAGGGGAAATCACCACTTCAGCCATTTCGGGCCGGAGGCGAACCTCCTCGCCGATCTCGAAACCATGTTTCGCGAATATGGCGAGACCGGCACGGGCCGCTATCGTTACTATGTTCACGACGAGAACGAGGCGGCGATCTATAGCGCCCCGCCCGGCTCCTTCACGCCTTGGGAGGAGTTGCCGCCCAACACCGATCTGCTGTTTTACGAGGGGTTGCACGGCGCGGTGGTCACCGACGACGTGAACGTCGCGCGCTACGCCGACCTCAAGATCGGCGTCGTGCCGGTCATCAATCTGGAATGGACGCAAAAGCTGCTGCGTGATCGCGATTCGCGCGGCTACACCACCGAGGCGGTCACCGAGACCATTCTGCGCCGCATGCACGATTATGTTTATTACATCTGTCCCCAATTCTCGGAGACCGATATAAACTTCCAGCGCGCGCCGACCGTGGACACCTCCAATCCCTTCGTCGCCCGCTCGATTCCGACGCCGGACGAATCGATCGTGGTGATCCGCTTCCGCGACCCCAAGGGCGTGGATTTCCCCTATCTCGTGACGATGATCGCCGGCAGCTGGATGTCGCGGGCCAACTCCATTGTCATTCCCGGCAATAAACTCGACCTCGCCATGCAGCTCATACTGACGCCGAGGATTCTCGATCTCGTGAGGCGCCGCAAGAGCGTCGGTTGAAGGAATTATCGATGTCCGATCAGTCAGTGGAATGCAGCAAGCAAGACGCCAACGCCATTCGCGCGCTGGCGATGGATGCGGTCGAGAAGGCCAAATCCGGCCACCCCGGCATGCCGATGGGCATGGCCGATGTGGCGAGCGTTCTGTTCAGAAGCTTTTTGAAGTTCGACGCCGCCGATCCCCACTGGCCGGACCGCGACCGTTTCGTGCTCTCCGCCGGGCATGGCTCCATGTTGCTCTATGCGCTCGGCTATCTCGTCGGCTATCCCGGCCTCGACCTCGATGATTTGAAGCAGTTTCGCCAGCTCGGCTCGAAGACGGCCGGTCATCCCGAATATGGCCATGCGCCGGGAATCGAGACGACCACCGGGCCGCTCGGGCAAGGGCTCGCCACGGCGGTCGGCATGGCCGTCGCCGAGCGCCTGCAAGCGGCGCGTTTCGGCGACGAACTGGTCGATCATTTCACTTATGTGATCGCCGGCGACGGCTGCCTCATGGAGGGCGTCAGCCATGAGGCGATAGATCTGGCCGGACATTTGCGGCTCGGCAAGCTGATCGTGCTTTGGGACGATAATTCGATCTCCATCGACGGGCCGACAAGCCTTGCGACCTCGACCGACCAGGCGGCGCGGTTTAGGGCCAGCGGCTGGCACGTGCAACAAATCTACGGCCACGATTTTAAGCAGATCGCCGAGGCGCTGACGCGCGCGCAAAACGACCCGCGCCCCTCGATGATCGCCTGCCGCACGTTGATCGGCTATGGGGCCCCCGGCAAACAGGGCAAGGAAAGCGCGCATGGCGCGCCGCTGGGGTCAGAACAGATCGCCGCCGCGCGCGAATCGCTCGTCTGGTCCCATGAGCCGTTCGAAGTCCCCGAGCCGATCCTGACGGGCTGGCGCAAGGCCGGAGCCCGCGGCGCCCCGCTGCGCGACGCGTGGAGGCGGCGGCTCGCCAACTCTCCGCAAGGCGCCGAATTCGAACGGTTCCTGCAAGGCGACGTGGCCAACGAAGTCGCCGCGCCGCTCAAAGCCTTTCGCGAGCAGCTTGCGCAGGAAAAGCCCAAGCTCGCGACGCGCAAATCTTCCGAAATGGCGCTCGGCGTCATCAATGGCGCGACGCGCGCGACCATCGGCGGCTCCGCCGATCTCACCCATTCCAACTACACCATCACCAAGGGGATGGGTTCGATCGCGCCCGGCGACTTCTCGGGCCGCTACATCCATTACGGCGTGCGCGAATTCGGCATGGCGGCGGCGATGAACGGCATCGCGCTGCATGGCGGTTTTGCGCCCTATGGCGGCACGTTTCTGGTGTTTTCCGATTACGCCCGTCCCGCTATCCGGCTTGCCGCCTTAATGGGCCTGCGGGTGATCTATGTGCTCACCCATGACTCCATCGGCCTCGGCGAGGACGGGCCGACGCATCAGCCGGTCGAGCATCTCGCCAGCCTGCGCGCCATGCCGAACCTCAATGTCTTCCGCCCCGCCGACGCGATCGAGACCGCCGAATGCTGGGAGCTGGCGCTCGCCGCGAAGTCGAGGCCTTCCGTGCTGAGCCTCTCGCGGCAGAACCTGCCGACCCTGGAGCGCCCCGTCGCCGAGAATCTGTCCGCGCGCGGCGCCTATGTCCTGCAAGAACCGGAGGGCGGGCGCGACGTGACCTTGCTCGCCACCGGCTCGGAAGTGGCCATTGCGCTCGATGCGGCAAAGCTGTTGCAGCTCTTGGGCAAGCGCGCCGCCGTCGTCTCGATGCCGAGTTTCGAGCTGTTCGCCGCGCAACCCGCCGACTATTGCGCGTCGGTGCTCGGGAGCGCCCCGCGCGTCGGCGTCGAAGCCGCCGTGCGTTTCGGTTGGGACCGCTGGCTTGGCGAGAGAAGCGCCTTTGTCGGCATGACCGGCTTTGGCGCCAGCGCGCCCGCCGAGGCGCTATATGAGCATTTTGGCATTACGCCGCAGACCGTGGCGCAAGCCGCCGCTGCGTTGCTATAAAGCCAGCCGAACGAAAGAGGACAGGACCATGGCGCTCGTCACTTTACGACAACTGCTCGATCACGCCGCCGAACACGACTACGGCGTGCCGGCTTTCAACATCAATAATATGGAGCAGGGGTTGGCGGTGTTGGAGGCGGCGTCGATGGTCGACGCGCCGGTCATCATCCAGGCGAGCCGCGGCGCGCGCTCTTACGCCAACGACGTGATGCTGGCCAAGATGATCGAGGCGCTGGTCATCATGTATCCCGACATTCCGATCGTGATGCACCAGGACCACGGCAATAGCGAAGCGACCTGCGCCAGCGCCATCCGATTCGGCTTCTCCTCGGTGATGATGGACGGTTCGCTCAAGGCCGACGGCAAGACTCCCGCCGATTACGCCTATAATGTCGCCGTAACGAAGAGCGTCGTCGATTTCGCGCATTGGGTCGGCGCTTCGGTCGAGGGCGAACTCGGCGTGCTCGGCTCTCTGGAGAGCGGCGAAGGCGAGAAGGAAGACGGCCACGGCGCCGAGGGCAAGCTGTCGCATGACCAACTCTTGACCGACCCCGCGCAAGCGGCGGATTTTGTCGCGCGCACGAAAGTCGACGCGCTGGCGATCGCCATGGGCACGTCGCACGGCGCCTATAAGTTCACGAGGAAGCCCGACGGCGCGATTCTCGCGATGAATGTCGTGGAAGAAATTCACCGCCGGCTGCCCAATACGCATCTCGTCATGCACGGCTCGTCGTCCGTGCCGCAAGAGTTGCAGGACGCTTTTAACGCGGCGGGCGGGCAGATGCCGCAGACCTGGGGCGTGCCCGTCGAAGAGATTCAGCGCGGGATTAAATTCGGCGTGCGCAAGATCAACATTGACACCGATTGCCGCATCGCCATGACCGCCGCCATTCGCGACACGCTCGGCAAGAACCGCGGCGAATTCGACCCGCGCAAATATTTGAAGCCCGCACAGGAAGCGATGCGCAAGGTGTGCGTGCAGCGCTACCAGGAGTTTGGCGCGGCGGGCCAGGCGTCGAAGATCAAGGCGATACCGCTGGCCGAAATGGCGAAGCAATACGCGGCCGGCAAACTCGATCCGCACATCGCGGGGGCGTGACACTGCGGCGAGCCTCTCCATGCGCAGGCGAGGAGAGGCTCCATTCGATCGGAGCAAAGCCCGTGAACTCTGACATCGTCATCGCCCCCTCGATTCTCTCGGCGGATTTCGCACGGCTTGGCGATGAAGTGCGCGATGTCGCCGCGGCCGGCGCCGATTGGATTCATCTCGATGTGATGGATGGCCACTTCGTGCCGAACATCAGTTTCGGACCGGCCGTGGTGAAGGCGCTGCGCGGCTATACCGACCGCCCTTTCGACGCGCATCTGATGATCGACCCGGCCGACCCCTACATCGAGGCCTTCGTCGACGCCGGCGCCGATCTCATCACCGTTCATGCGGAAACGGGGCCGCATCTTCACCGCACGCTGCAAAATATCCGCGCCGCTGGCAAAAAGGCGGGCGTCTCGCTTAATCCCGGCACAAGCGAATCCACGCTCGACTATGTGCTGGACGACATCGACCTTGTGCTGGTGATGAGCGTCAACCCCGGCTTTGGCGGCCAAAGCTTCATTCATTCGCAATTGCCGAAAATCCGGCGCATCCGCGAGATGATCGGCCGACGGCCGATAAGACTTCAGGTGGACGGCGGAGTCTCGACGCGCACAATCGCGGCGATCGTCGAGGCGGGGGCGGACACGCTCGTCGCCGGCTCGGCGGTTTTCCAGGGCGGCGGCTCAGAGGCTTATGCGCAAAATATCGCGGCGTTGCGGGCCGCGGCGGCGAGCGCCGGCGCGATCTCGGTATAGTTTTGCGAGGGCGCGCATCAGGCCGCGGGCAAAGAACCCACGCGTGGGAGCGTTGGTAGAAGTTTAAAGGTTCGGGGTCGGGATTTTGGCGGCTTCTGTCCGTTTTGAGGGATTATTGCATTTTGCAGGCCTGGCGACGACCTACTCTCCCAGGTCTTGAGACATAGTACCATTGGCGCTGAAGCGT